>PVMK01122362.1_pt1 | contig 128054 bp, 116 predicted proteins | sample 1853481 | NCBI WGS metagenome assembly PVMK01 (sample SAMN08533507, study PRJNA380276) | Marine sediment metagenome, whole genome shotgun sequencing project.
ATGCCACCGAGATGGCCAGCGAGATGAGCGTCATCATCGCCGGTTGCCGCTTCCGCAGTTCGAAGACCGCCATCGACAGGAAGGGGAAACCGCCGTAGACGAATATGAATGTGGCAAGTGCCGGAACAATGAGACCGGAGCCTGGGAAGTCGGGAGCTGTGTAGCTGAACCAGCCCTGGATCGTGCCGCTCCAGAACAGGACGGGAACGCTCAGAATCGTCGAGACGAAGAACCTCTTCCGGAACATGTTCTCATGTCCGGAGTGATCAGGACCGTGGCCGGCATGTGCGTCATCGTCGTGTTCGCCATGGTCGAGCGGAGTCGGTTCGCCATGATGATGCTCGCCATCGAGAACGTCGTGTTGAGTTTCGTGACCGAGCAAGTCCTCGGACGCTTCATCGAGGAGACAGAGCCTGCAGCATGCGCAGGTTTGGACCTGACTCGGCCTCGGCGTGTCCATATCGACGTCACTTCTGCCCATATATGTGTGATTCATGTAGGCTAGCTTACCCCACCCCCTAGGGGGTAGGGTACCGACTTTTTTGGAAAACCCGTGGGGAGTGAAACAGTGAGAAACGCATCGAAACGGTTGACCGCGTGAAGCGATTTGTAGTTCCTCTCGCGGTCGCGGCCGTGGTGATAGGCGTCGTCTTCGTGGCGTTCAGCGGTGGTGGAACGTCATCGTCCCTACCGAGGGATCCGATGACCGGTCAATCCGAGTTCGACATACCGGTCCAGGATCCTGTTCTTGTCGCCGAGGGCGAGGCTCTGTATCAGGTGAGCTGCGCTGCGTGCCATGGTTCCGATCTTCGTGGCACAGCGATCGGTCCGTCCCATCTGTCGGTCATCTACAACCCCGGTCACCACGGTGACGGTGCCTTCGCTCTTGCGGCGATCAGCGGTGTTCGGTCCCACCACTGGAGGTTCGGTGACATGGCACCGGTGCCCGGCTTGGTGCAGGAGGACATCGACCGGATCATCGCCTTCATCAGGGAGACCCAACGCATCGAGGGCTTCGACGCCTACCCTCCGCGCTAGATCCCTTCAGGCGCGAAAGTGGCGACCTGTGCCAGGAACAGCCGGAATGGACAGTATGCCTCCTCAGTTCAGCGCCCTTCATCTGCCTGGACCCTTCTCGATCAGGAAGATCTGTACGCTGCCTCGGTCATCTGTCGTTACGAGCCTGTCCCCTCTCTGGCGTGCAAGTGCGGGGATGTCGGCAAGCGATCCGGGATCGGTGCAGATCAGTTCGAGAACCTGACCGGCCTCCATGGATCTCAGAACGAGTGCAGCCTTGTAGACCGGGAGCGGGCACACCAATCCGGACGTGTCGAGTGTTTCCGTTGGGGTCACACCCAGCGATTCCTTGATTGTCATGTGTCGTTCTCCTTGGTCCATGGTGCGTTGCTAGATGATCGGGAGTCCCTCGGCTCCAAGCATCTCTGCGAAGTAGGTCGTGTACTTGGCTCCAGCGTCGGGTGAAACACCAACAACGACACCTTCGGCGAAGTCGTCGTACGAATCGATGGCGTGAACGATGGCGCCCGTCGATGGCCCCACGAGGAGACCGTCCTCACGGTGAAGCCGCAGAGTCATCGCGTAGGCAGAATCATCTGACACCGTAACCACATCGTCGACAACGCTCCGATCGAGGTTTCTGGGTTCATTTGACTCTGCAAAGCTCTTCAGTCCGGGAAGCCTGTGACCCTTCTGGGGCTCGATCGCGATGATCCGCACCTCAGGGTTGCGCTCCTTGAGATAGCGACCGACACCGCTGATCGTTCCGCAGGTTCCGAAACCGGCAAAGAACGCGCTGACTTCCTCGCCGGACTGCTTCCAGATCTCTGGACCTGTCGTCTCATAGTGGGCGCGTACGTTGTCCGGGTTCTCATATTGATCCGGCATGACATAACGCGATCCGCCCTCGGAAGCGCGTAGTGAGCGCGCCAGGGCTATCGCCCCATCGTTCGGATGGTCGACGGGGCAGAGCTCATCCGGTGTCTCCCAAACCTCGGCACCAAGCATCCTCAGGATCGTCTTGGTCTCTTCGGGAACTCCGTCGGGGATGGTGATCGTGACCTTCGTTCCATCGATTGCGCCCATTGCAGCGAGGGCGATAGCAGTGTTGCCAGACGAGGCCTCCACGATCTCCCGACCTTCGAGAGCGCCAGACTCCGCAAGGCCGCGGATGAGGTACGCGGCAGCTCGATCCTTGATCGAGCCGAACGGATTCAACCATTCGAGCTTGAGGTATACATTGTCGGAAGATACGGTGTTACGGACCCGCACGAGGGGCGTGGGATTGTCGACATCAGGGAGGAGATCTCGGATGTCCTCATATTTTCGCAGTGCGTGATCCGACGTCTTGATCGGGATGGATTGTGATCGGGTGACCATGAGTGGTTCCTCGAGATTGAGGTGGCGGCTGTCAATAACAACAAACCCGCCGGGACGGGGATGCCGGGCGGGTGGTGGTGGTTGTATTGCTAGTTGGGAATGACTGCTATGAACCTCCGCGCGCGGCGCTTGCACAACAGCAACAACACATCGCATCGCTCGTGAGGGGTCTCTTCATGTCGGACATGATACCGAACAATCATCATCAGCGTGACGTTTTCGTCTGAGTGTGTGCGCGTAACCCCGTTGGCCACGGTTCTGAGGCTGATTGCAACGTCCCCTTACGCCCGTGTTGTCGCGAACCAGTCGTGAAGTCGCCTGAACCCTTCTGCGAGGCTCACGGCGGGCGTCCACCCAAGAGCTCGTCTGGTCTCGCGCTGGTCGAACCAGTGTGCGGTACCGAGTTGTTCCGCGAGAAAACTCGTCATTGGTGGCTCATCTTCTGTCCCCCGCCGATCCCAGATCTTCTCAACGGCTCGCCCACCGATACGTGCCGCCCTGTACGGCACCTTCATCCGAGGGGGCTCGAGACCCGCAGCCATGACGATCCTGTTCAACATCTCGCGCACCGGTCGCGGTTGTCCGTTGGTGACGACGAACACCTTGCCGCCAAGTAACGGCGCTCGATCAAGGGCAGCAACGAGGGCATCCGCTGCGTTGTTGATGTAGGTCGTATCGATCAACGCCGCACCGGATCCGATGATCGCGAGCCTGCCGGCTCTGGCCCTGCTCACGATACGACCGACCAGCTGCGCATCGCCCGGTCCCCAGATGAGGTGCGGCCTGATCGAGACAACTGACATCTCGGCCGAGTTCGCACCAAGGGCGACCAACTCGGCCTCTGCCTTGCTCCTGGCGTAGAACCCCCGGGCGGTTCTCGGATCAGCCGGTCCGGCTGGGACCCCAACAAGGGATTCACCGCCATGGGCAACCGATGGCGACGAAACCTGGACGATCCGTTGGACGCCTGCCGCTCTGGCGGTGCTGATGACGTTCTGTGTGCCTCGAATGTTTGTTTCTTCGAACTGCTTCCACGGACCTGTCACGGCAACACGTCCGGCAACGTGGACCACGGCGTCCACACCTACGACTGCCTCGGCAACGGCACTCTCTTCAGCAACGTCACCAAGGTGTTCTGTGACCTCGAGGCCGCTCGCTCGACGTTGGAACACGGTCACATCGTCGCCACGGGCCACCAGCAGGGCGACTAGTGTCCGACCGAGGAGGCTCGTGGCACCGGTGACGAGAACCCTCATATGACGCCCATCCGGCCACCGGCAAGAACTCGCTCTGCCCATCGCGCGATACGGGTTCGATCGAGCTTCGAGTTGTGGCGCTTGTCAACCGGAAGCGACGAAACCATCAACACGGCAGCCACGTCGACATCGTTGGCTGCGACCCGGACACGATCGGACAGATCCTCGCCAGCAACACTTGGACGTCTGGTTCCTGAAGTCGGGACAAGCACGACGATCACCTGCTGTGTACCGGCAGGCCCGACCCCAATCACGGCAGCGAGTGCAACATCCGGCAATGCCCCGACAGCGTGTTCGATCCCCACGGGGGTCACCGGACCCGAAGCTGTCGTGATGACGTGACCGATCCTGCCTTGGATCCAGAGCCGTCCGTCAACGTCGAGGTACCCGACATCCCCGCTGCGGTGCCACCCCTCTGGCTGGGAAGCAGTGTGGCTCGTCATCCACAACTTGTCATAGCCGTCTCTCATGTGCGGTGTGCGGATACAAATTTCCCCGACAACACAGGGCTCGACAGTGAGAGCACCAGTCGGCTCGCCGTTCGCGTCGAGTGGGCCTATGGCGACCTCGACGTCCGGCACTGGTCTTCCGACGCAGACGCCGTCGCCTGTCCCGGTATCGTCGATCTCGCTGAGCGAGATATCTGCGACAGGCATGACCTCGGTCATGCCATAAGGCGTGTGGGCCTCTGCGTTCGGCATGAGCCTGGCAGCTCCCCGCAGTACGATCGCAGGGACTGGCGCACCCGCAGACATCAGCAGTCTCACTCCGCCCATGTCTGTTCGGTGATCCGAGGGTATCCCTCCGGCAGTTGCCACGATGTTCTTCAGAGCCGCGGGCGAAGCGAAAACGAGTGTCGCCTTCACAGTGTGAACGGCGTCAGAAAGTGCACGGGCCGTGAGGCTTGCTGGCGACGTCACCTTCATATCCGGAACAACCGAGGGGATACCCATCGTCGTTCCGGCCAGGGCGAAGGGCCCGAACGCGGCGACGAGACGGTCATTGTCCCCAATGCCGTACAGGTCAACAATGGCATCACGCTGTGCCTGGAGCTGGTAGTGGCGGTAAACGACACCTTTCGCTGGGCCTGTCGCGCCGGACGTGAATCCGATCGCCGCCACATCGGAGTGCTCTGGTGTTGGTGGCATCTGGTGCGCTTGACCGCGGCTCTTGAGTTTGTCGAGTGTCATCTCCACGCGAAGAAGGCGAGCCAGGGTGGAATGAATCGCTGTCGTTGAAATTCGGATACCCGGCCAGCCGCGTGATCGGGCGACGGTCAGAGCCTTTGGAATCCCGATGAGATACGCCGGATTCGCGCTCTCCATCGCACGGCCCATGCCTCGCAACCCAAGTCCGGCATCGACAAGCACAACAACCGCCCCGATTCTCCAGGCCGCAAAGATGCACACCGCAAGATCGATACCCGGTGGCACCAATATCGCAATCCGATCCCCTCGTGCGACGCCCAGATCCACGAGGCCCGCGGCCGTCGCGATGACATCGTATTGGAGCTCAGCGAAGGTGCATGATGCTTTTCTGCCGTTCGGTCCCATCTCGATGATCGCGGCATCGTCGTCGCTCGCCCGCCGATCGAGAGCGGCCCAGAGCGGCTCTCGCTCCACCGAAAAGGCCTGAGGTTCCACAGGATGATCGAGCTGATCGACCCACCCGTACACCACAGAAGCGATATCTGCATCCTCTGGGAGGAGGTGACCCGAACCGATAAACCGATGGATCTCCGCCAGGGGGAGCCGAGCGGCAAGATCGCGGAGATACAGAGGCCTGAGGTTCCACAGGATGATCGAGCTGATCGACCCACCCGTACAACACAGAAGCGATATCGGCATCCTCTGGGAGGAGGTGACCCGAACCGATAAACCGATGGATCTCCGCCAGGGGGAGCCGAGCGGCAAGATCGCGGAGATACAGATCTGAGAACACGGGGTCCGACGGTCCCCACAGAAGCAGTGCAGGCACTTCAGCGAGCCGGTCAAGACCGACCGCAACACTGTCCAACGCCTTGTGACTCGGATGGTCTTCGCTCAAAGGGATATCCTCAACAAAAGTGGAGATCGCTGATCTGCGTTCTCGTCCCCGATACGGACCCTCGTATGCGTCCCTTACCGGTTTCTCGAGACGAGGACGGGCGAGGGCCAGTGTTCCGCGGATGAACGTCGGAGTGGTCTCACACACGCCCTTGAGAATTCCAGGGGAGCGAACCATTCGAATCAGGGACGGCGCATGCGAGCCTTTCGGTTGGTGAACGGCCGTGTTCATCAGCACGATCCCAGCGACGTGCTCTCGATGCTGCTCGGCCCAACCAAGAGATATGGGACCCCCCCAATCGTGGGCGACGGTGACAATCTGTCCCGTCAAGCCGAGTTCATCGGTCAGAGCGCTCAGATCATCGATGCGGCGACTCAGACGGCGGATGGTTCCCGTGCGCTCCGAATACCCCATGTCCAGTTGATCGATCGCGACCACACGCACATCATCCGGTGCCGATGCAAGAAGATCCCGCCAGAGATATGACCAGGTCGGGTTGCCGTGGACACAGAGAAGCGTGAGCGCTGGTTTCTCAACCCGGTTGTCGAGGAGATGCCATGTCCGGCCGTTGTCCAGCCCGGGAGTCGCGATCAGGCGTGACCACTTCGGGTCGAGTCCCGGGAGTCCCTTCGGTGGAAGCGCGGCCGGCGAAGCCGGACTCACCAGATCAGTTCCATGGCTGAAGCGTTGAGACCGGATCCGATACCGAGCAACAGCACCTGGTCCCCGGACTCGAGAGAATCCGATTCAAGCGACAGCGTGATCGGGATCGACGCCGGACCAACGTTGCCAAGGAACGGGAAGGTCAGCGGAACCTTGATCGGATCGATTCCGAGCGTCTCACACAACATGCCCGTGTGCACCTGTGAGATCTGGTGGACGATGTACCGGTCGGCGTCGAGCCAGCTCTCCTCCGCGTCGCCCCAACCGAGTTTGGAGACCTGAAGACCCGCATTCAAGAGTGACTTGGTGTCTGTTGTCATCCTGTCGAGGTTTCCGACGCAGAGGTTGTGATGGCTTGTATCGGCTCTCGCGATTCCGCCTACGACTCTGTGGCTCCCAGGGTTCTCCGAGTGTCGCCCGACCACCGCTGCTGCGCCACCAGAACCAAGTGTGAGCGATGCGAATTCTGAGAACAGATCCGCCATCGTCGCATCGGGACCGGAGAGACGAGCAAGGGTTGTCTCCTGAAGACTGCGACTTCCCTCCCCATCGACGATGAGCGCGTAGTTGATCTGACCGGCGTCGATCATGTTGCCTGCAACCTGGAGAGCGTTCACGAAACCGAGACAGGCATTGGAGAGGTCGAAGTTGAGGCACGAGCTCGGGAGATCGAGCGCATTGTGGACCGTGACGGCAGACGACGGTTCAAGTCGATCACGACAGACAGACGTGTCGATCAACAGACCGATCTCCTCGACGCGCACTCCACTGTCTTCGATCGCCTTGGCGCCCGCCGCCGCAGCCGCGTCTGTGAACAGATGCCCCTTGGGCCACCATCGACGCTCCTTTATCCCTGCGAGGCTCTCGAGAAGACCAGCCTGGGCGCCGACGCGTTCGTAGGTTTCGGCAAGGATCTCGTCAAACCGTGTCGACGGAACCACCTCCGGTGCATCCACATGTGCGACAGATACAACGGCTGTGTCCGTCATTGCAAACGCGGCGTTGCCTGACATCGATGCTCTTTCCTCGGGACCTTGGACAAGTTTGGCAGAAATTCGTCGATACGGTCACTTCCATCGAACCCATCCGAGACGAGATCGGCTCCGCCCGAGCCGAGGGTCGGATCGTTCTGTGAACTGCGATTCCAGTGCCTCGTCTTCCGGGTATGTGAGGATCACGAGGTCGGGTCCCGTTCCTCGGCTCGGCGCGAGGCAGACATCGAACCTCCGTCGGAAACATGGAGCTGCATTTGGCATCCCCCTGTACGATGAACCACATGACATTGCCCACGGAGCCCCGCGATGCACCGCCCCACAAGCCGGCACCGAGTTGGCTCCGTGTGACCATTTGGGTCGCGATCACCTTCTTGGCGATGTCGGTGATTACCGGCATGTTCCTCTACTGAGCAGGCTGAGACCTCACGTACATTCGGCAAGCACCTTCGTCTCACGACACATCAGAACTTCCAGTCTCGTTGTACGGGCGTCGAAACCTCCGACACGTATGGACCGAGAGCGCCAACCCTGTGAGTAACACACCAAATGACGAAAAGCCAAACACCAGCATGGTCCTGCGCTGAGCGGTCACCGCCGCCATCGTCTCCTCCTCGCTCGCGCCGATGGCCACACCCCACGGAGCCATTCTTAGAGGTGCATACGCCATGACGTGGTACTGAGAACGGTCGAGCGAATCCGACGAGAGTTCGTGCGACACGGTTGCGACGGTCGGAACACGGGCAAGCGCCACGGCCTCATAGAACCCCGGATGGTGACCAGCATCTGGTCCGTGTGCCGGGTTGATCGCGGCGATGATCCTCCCCCGGGCGTCGACAAGGTCCGAGTGTCCCGACGCTCCGAGATCGAACGCTGGCGCCACGAGATCGGTGATGAGGGGACCGCCAACGTCAAACAGACCAATGATGGTGGCCTGTCTGACTCCATCGGCTGTGAACAGCGGGAGACTGAGTGCGCTCACGAGGTCGCCCGTGCGCGGATCAACATAGGGCTCTGAGATGACTCGGTCATCACTCTTCGATGCAGCGATGACCACACCACCGGGAAGCGAGCGATCGATGTCTGCGCCAAGCTCTCCCGGCTCCCAGTAGCTGACAGCGCCCCGCGCGTCCAATACAACGACCCCCGATGCGAAACTGGTTGCCTCACCCAGTACTGATCGCAGTTTGCGGTCCCCCGATATCGGTCCCCCACCATTGGGTCCAGACGTTCGTCTGATCGCCATCAACTCGATCTCGTAGAACGCCTCGGTCAATCCTCTGTCAGCATGCGCCGCAGCCAACGACGCAAGTCGAAGTTGTGCTTGTTGGATCTCATTTGCGGTTTCGGCCAACGCACGCTTGGCCCCGAACACGACAGGAATCGCGGCCACCAGCATCGTCACGGCGAAGACAACGATCAGCATGCGACAGATCTGGGAGGTCGAGGTTCCAGGATCTACAGACAAGGGGCCACCATCGTGGCTTTCGTCGCTCACCTCAGTGACCGATGAAAGCGGTCGGCATTCATCTCAAGAACACGACGTATACAAGGACACAACAACTCAGGCTCGTTGAAGCCCTGACCTGCCATGTACCCATCGTGTTCGGTCAGATCACAGCCGTGATGTGCTCCGAAGAGATGGCTCAGTTCGTGCGCAAGGACCATCGCGTCACGCTCCGGATGATTCGGATGCCGTGAAACGATCGCATACCTGTCCCCGGTCCTGGCATAGCCGTCTTGGCTCGTTCCCAGTGCCTGAGCCGTCAGCACCACGGCAATATCGACACCATCGAGCGAAATGGATGCCTCAGCTGCGTCGAGCAACGCCATCACGGAATCCAGGTCATCGGGCGATCGCCACACAACGGTCCGCAGCGTGAGCAGGTGGATGTGGACGCCCCTGAACAGGCTCGCCGCAGAGGTGATCATCCTTCTCGCTGCTGCCTCTGAGCCGTCTCCGAATTCGGCCAACCACTCTTCATCCATTGCTACCACGATCCGGGTGGAGTCGACCACCGACGCGGCCTCGTGGTCGGGGACGCCGAGGGATTGACCACATATGAGAGAAGTTGCGCCAACCTCAGATGGCATCCACTCCGAGGCCGCGCGAGCGGCAACGGCCGCAACTGCCAGCCCGACAGCAGGGAGCACAAGCAGTGAAACCAAGAACCGAAGCCTTTGACCGCTCATGTTTCGCTTTCTTCCCGTTCGAATCGGCAATACGCCCATGCTGCGAAACCCAACGCTAGCGGTGTGTCGCTCCGCACGAACGAAGAGGAATCAGCACGATCTCCCGGGTGACAATCACTCCGGCTGTGAATGTGAGTTATGTTGGTGGATCAATCGGTGCCGGTTGGGGACCGGTCATCGGAAGGCGCGGATCCGTGGGTAGTTCCTCGAGTACATCCCTGACCCAAGCGTGCCTCGGATCGTCACAGAACCGCCATGCCCGTTCGGGTGATGGGCCAGCCATCACGTTGAGGTAGTACATGTGGTGTTGCGGTGTCGCCGCTGCAGGGCCATGGAAACCCCTTGGGACCAGGTAGACGTCGCCATCGTGCACTGTCAGGGTGTCATCGATCTCGCCATCGTCGGTGAAGCACCTGAAGAGCCCGAATCCGTCCTCACCATCGATCCGGAAGTAGTAGATCTCCTCGAGCTCGATCTCCGAATCATTCGTCTCGTCGTGCTTGTGCGGCGGATATGAAGACCAGTTCCCCTCAGGCGTCAGCACCTCAACAGCGATGAGCTTGTCTGCTTCGGCAACATCCGCACTCAAGAAGTTGTTGATCTGGCGTGTCCCGGCCCCGCCTCCCCTGACCTCGACCTGGACATCTTGAGCCGGCACCCGGTACGGGTCGATGCGTCGGGTCGCTTCGGCTGTGCAGAAAGCGACCTGCAGCGGTCCCTTTGTCGTTATCCGGATGTCGGCGTCGATCGGAACGTAGACGAAGTCGCTTACCGCGCTGAAGACTCCGTCCCTGCCTTCGAGACTGAACGAGTGCGCCTCGACCTCCACCGTCAAGCTACCGGAGAGCGGAAGTATCGCCACTTCGGTGGTCCCTGTCCCGAACTCGTGAGTTGTTCCGGCGCCCAGGCTCAGGACGCGGAGGCCGGCGTACCGCCAACCTGCCCCAGCTACAGAGATGTCCACTGTCGTCGATCCGCTGCCATTGGGTTGCGCCGGATGGAATCGTCTAGCCACTCTCTCCTCCTTCGAACAACCCGACCGTCAGTTTCGCGACGGCCAGGGTTCTGATACCAGGGTCACAGAGCACTTGCCAGACCCGCCAGGAATGCGAAGCTCTGCCTTGCGGCCACGACCGGCCCCTCGCCGGTCTCAGGCTCGGAGTCCAGAACCATGTCCTGCTCGATAACGTACCAGCCGTCGTAGCCCTGGGTCTCGAGCGCAGTGACGAAACCCGTGACGTCCACGCCGCTGTCTCCCAAGGGGAGGAACAAGCCATCGATCACAGCCTGACGGAACGCAAGGTCTCCCGAGCGGACCCGTCGCGCAAGACCCTCGTCGAGATCCTTGAGGTGGACATGAGCAACCCGACCGATCGATGCCTCCGCAACAGCAACAGGATCGGCTCCGGCCAGGGCAAGATGTCCCGTATCGATGCACAACTCCACCTCGGATCGGCTGAGCACTCGTTCGACATGGTCCTGGAGCACAACGGCCATGCCCCAATGGGGGTGGAGCGCCGTCCTCAACCCATGCCCAGAAGCGATATTCATGGTTCTTTCAAGACTCGTGAAGAACGTGTCCCACTCCTCCTCGCTGAGGTCGATCTGCTTGTCATAACCGGGATGATGTGAATCCGGTCCGAGCACCATGACCGGAGCACCGGTACCGGCCAGCGTCTCCGCTGCACGATCGACATATGCGAGATTCTTCGAAACCAACTCGACTCGATGAAGCACAGCAGGCACGAAACCACCGACAAGGGAGAGGTCAAATCTCCCGAGGAGAACCCCCAACTCCTCTGCGCCTTCGGGCAGATAGCCCTCGGGGCCGAGCTCAGTGGCAGATAGGCCGATCAGTTGCATCTCACCGAGCACACGCTCGGGATCCATCAGATGACCCCAACCGGGAGAGCCGTCCACCCCCCAGGTGATGGGAGCGCCAGCGATACGATTCAGAAAGGTCATGCCACTTCCTCCATAGCCACGATTCGCCCTTCTCCAGCTGAGATCGTGCAAGCCTCAGCGATGGCAAGTGCGGCTCGTGCGTCGCGTACCGTGCATTCATTCTTTCCGCCGTTGATGACCATTGCGAGGAACGCATCCATCTCGCGGGTATACGTCTCGCCGAAGCGTGGTAGCCACTCGGTATACGGGTCGATCGGATGGGGTACGTCCGGTTGCAGGGACCGCAGAGGCGTGCGCGGGTCAAGACCAACCGCAACCGAATCCTCCGTTCCGAAGATCTCCATGCGAACGTCGTACCCAACGGGGTCCTGACGCGATCCGCAGAGCACCGCGAGCGTGCCGTCGTCGAGCCAGAGGGTCACTGCGGTCTGGGCGTAGTCCTCGAACTTCGCAAACCAGTCGAATCCTCTTGTGGCGCCGGCCGCATGAACACGAACGACCTCACGTCCGGTCACGAACCGGAGGATGTCGAATTCGTGGATCAACTGGTCGATGAACTCGCCACCGGACCTTGCAATGTATTCCTCGCTCGGTAGTTCGTGATCATGATGCTGCCCGATGACCAGTGTGACCGTTCCGAGGCTGCCGTCAGCCACCATGTCGTGGGCCTTGCGGTAGCCGGTGTCGAACCGGCGGTTGAATCCCATCTGCACCGACACATCACTCTGGGACACGATTGAGACCGCCCTGTCTGCGTCCTTGAGGTTCAGGGCCAATGGCTTCTCACATAGTGCCGGCACTTCGTGCGCAACCGCAAGCGCGATCAGGTCCACATGCATGTCCGCCGGAGTGCATATGACGACCGCATCAACCAATTCGAGGAGCTCGACCGGACCAGGGGATTCCTCGCCCTGGCACGCAGCCGCCAGACGCTGCGATTGAGCAGGCACGACGTCGGTCACGACGATGGCGGAAACGTCGCGATGACGACGTAGATTCTCTGCGTGAATCGCACCGATTCGCCCTGCACCGATGATGCCTACCCTCACGAAGACCTCCCTCGCACGTGTCGCTGAGCACTTGATTGGAACGTTCCAACGTTCTAGGTTATACTCTACGACGTACCGAGGTCAAAGCGCCGAAGGGCGTTGTGTCGGTGTTGGCGTCTCGAGACAAGTGCTTCGCGCTTCGATTCGCTCGAACTCGCTGGTTCGACGAATCGATGCCAAGATTTTGCCGCGCGGCGACTCCTGCGCCCATCGACCGACCATGAACGAGGAGTGACAATGGAGACAGTGCGGCTCACCACCGGGCAAGCGATCGTGCGTTGGCTGGTGGCTCAGCGCACCGAGATCGACGGCGTGGAAGTGCCCCTGTTCCCAGGCGTATTCGGGATCTTCGGACACGGCAACGTGGTGTCCCTGGCCGAGGCACTCGCGTCTGTCCAAGATGAATTACCGACTTGGCGGGGTCACAACGAGCAGTCCATGGCGCTCGCAGCCGTGGCGTTCGCCAAGGCAAAACGTCGAAGACAGATCATGATCGCCACCTCCTCTGTGGGTCCGGGCTCGACCAACATGGTGACGGCCGCAGCGGTTGCCCACGCAAACCGGCTACCGCTCCTGCTGATCAGCGGCGATACCTTCCAGCACCGTATCGTGGATCCCGTCCTGCAACAGATCGAGGATTTCGGCAGTCCATCAACGACTGTGAGTGACACGTTCCGGTCTGTCACACGTTTCTGGGACCGTATCACTCGCCCGGAGCAGGTGATCCAGACCCTCCCCCAGTCACTCGCTGTAATGCTTGACCCCGCCGAATGCGGGCCGGCATATATCGGATTGCCGCAAGACATCGCGGCCGAGGCGTACGACTTCCCCGTGCAGTTCTTCAGCAAGACAGTGCACTTCATCCGCAGACCCGGCCCCGATGCTCGCGAAATCGCCACAGCAGCGGCAGCGCTGAGCGCAGCCAAAAAGCCGTTGCTCATCGCAGGCGGTGGAGTTCACTACTCCGGTGCGGTGGAGGCGCTTACGGCGTTCGCCGAAGCCAGAGGTATACCGGTCGTCGAAACCGTCGCTGGAAGGGCCAGCCTGGTTCACGATCATCCGAACTTCATTGGCCCTCTCGGAGTCACAGGCAGTACCTCGGCCAATGCTGTTGCGGCAGATTCCGACGTTGTTGTGGCTGTGGGGACTCGACTCCAGGACTTCACCACAGGGTCATGGTCTGTCTTCCAGAATCCGCAGATGCAGCTGGTATCGATCAACGTCGGTCGTTTCGACGCGACCAAACACAATGCGGTATCGGTTGTCGGTGATGCCCTGGTCTCGCTCGAGGCACTGGACCAAGCCTTGGGGGATTACCGCGCGCCCACCGAATGGATCAGCTTTGCCACCCGGGAGCGACGCAAGTGGTACGACTACCTGGACAACTACGTCGGTCAGAAATTCGATGTACCGACATATGCACAGGTCATCAGGGCGGTGAACGATCTGGGCGATGACAGTGACTATCAGGTTGCTGCCGCTGGCGGGCTTCCCGGCGAGATCAACATGGGCTGGCTGGCAAGGTCCGTCGGGTCGATCGACATCGAATACGGATACTCGTGCATGGGATACGAGATCCCGGGTGCGTGGGGCGCAAAGATGGCGCTGCCCGACCGCGAGGTCATCTCCTGGGTTGGAGATGGTTCGTATCTCATGATGAACTCCGACATCTATTCGACCGTCTCGACCGGACACAAAGTGATATTCATCGTGTGCGACAACGGCGGATTCGCAGTCATCAATCGACTTCAGGTGAATACGGGTGGAGAGGAGTTCAACAACCTGCTCGAGCACACCAGAAGAGTCAGCGACACGCGAGTCGATTTCGCCAAGCACGCGGAGTCAATGGGCGCGACCGCCGAGATGGTCACGAACATCGAAGATTTTCGCGCGGCGTTCCTCAGGGCCAAGGCAGCCGATCGAAGTTATGTGATCGTCATCGAAACCCATCCGTATCAATGGACGGAGGGCGGCTCGTGGTGGGAAGTAGGCGTTCCCGAGGTGTCCGGTCGCGACCAGGTCCTCGTCGCTCGCGCTGAGTGGGACGCGGAACGTAAGAACCAGCGCGTCGGGATCTGGGGGCCACCATGACCCTTGAGCCGGACGATATCCGACGCCCTGACAAGTCGGCCGTCCTCACATGAAGCACCCGACGATCCTCGATGTCGCCAAGGAAGCCGGCGTGTCGAAATCATTGGTCTCGCTCGTGATGAGGGACTCGGAGAAGGTCAGTCCATCGAGCAGGTCGGCAGTTCTCGCTGCGGCAAAGAAGCTCGGGTACCGCCCCAACGCTGCCGCTCGCACGATGGTGAGACAGCGCTCATACGTGATCGGTGTGCTGGTTTCGGATCTCCACAACCCATTCTTCGCCGACCTGATCGACGGCATAGACACAGCAGCAACGGACGCGGGATACCGCTCGATCCTGACCACAGGCAACCGGGTCGCCGAGCGTGAAGAACTTGCGGTCTCGACGCTGCTCGAAATGCGAGTTGATGGCTTGATCCTCGTTTCGCCAGTGCTCTCCAGGGATTTCGCCGTAGATTCATCGCAGTCGGTGCCAACGGTCGTCGTCGGCAAGACAACGCGAGCAGCAACGGTTGACAGTGTCACGAACGACGACCGCCGCGGAGCCGGGATGGTTGTGGATCACCTCGTTGAACTCGGACACCGCAACATCGCCCACATCGACGGCGGCGACGGCGCTGGTTCCCAACCCCGACGGACCGGCTACCAGCGTTCGATGCAACGCCACGGGTTGGAAAACGAAGCTCGATTCGTGCACGGCGGCTTCACCGAAGAGGGCGGAAGGACAGGGATTCGGACGCTCCTCCACGAAGGCTCCAGGCCGACGGCAGTCTTCGTCGCCAACGATCTCGCCGCGATCGGTGTCCTCGAGGTGCTCGACAAGGAAGGGCTGAGCGTACCGGGCGATATCTCGGTGGTCGGCTACGCCAACACTGCAATGGCAGCAAGTCACCGCCTTGGCTTGACAACCGTAAACCAGCCACGCCTCGAGATGGGGCACAAGGCGGCCAGCCTCATCCTGACACGAATCGACGAGAATCGCACCACCCCGAGCCACGTTGTCCTCCCTCCGAAGTTGGTGATACGCGAGTCAACCAGTCCCCCCGCCCTTTGAAACGGAGCTGACCTTGAATCTCATCAACCTTTGGATCGACCGACCACAGGGCGTCGATCCATGTACGCGGCCCAGGGCCATCATCGGCCGTTTGCGCGACCCGAGCCATGCCGGCGTCGACCGTGTCTTCCCCCAACTCGGCTGACCAGAATCGAACCAAGCAGTCAACGTGTCTGATATCACCCACAAGAGTCCACTACACGAAACCGTCAGTGCGGATCCAACAGAGTCTCGAACGACTCGCGCGCCGTCGAGGAACTGGCAACGCGATCGAACACGGCGCGGTGGCTGCAACCAGCAATCCGACGATCATCGAGCAGGTGCTCAAGCAGGAACGCCATCTGTGGGAGGACAGAATCGACAAGCTCATCACTGACAATCCGATGAGGTCAGATGAAGATGTCATGTAGAAGATCTTCGAAGAGATCACCTTCAGAGACGCTGCGGCGAAGCTTGGAGAAGACACCGTGGTGATCGATGTTGTCGAGCGACGGGCGTTTGCCGAGGAATTGGCGGTCGAGGCCGGAAACCTCGCGCTGTCGTATCGCGAACGAGGCAATATCGAGGTCCGATCGAAGGGCATCCTCGATTGGGCGACGGAGGCTGACCTTGCGACTGAGCGGCTGATCCGACGACGGATCGGGGAGTCATTTCCTGATGACAACATCCTCGGGGAGGAAGGGGGCGGTGGTTCACTGTACGAGATCGGATCCAACACATGGGTGATCGACCCGATCGACGGAACCACCTGTTTCGTGTCGGATCTACCCAGCTGGTGTGTGTCGATCGCTTGTCTCGACGACCGGGACCGCGCTTACCTCGGCGTCGTGCACGACCCAACGGGCGCCGAGACGTTCTCGGCGCTGGTTGGCCACGGGTTCGCAATCAATGGCATACATGTATCGATCCCGAGCATGGGAATCACCGACGGACTGGTCGCCGTGGGCCATCCGCGGAACGCATCCGACGAACCCACACTCACGTTCCTCCGGAACCTCTTCGCCATAGGAGGCTTGTTCTACAATTCCGGATCGGCAGCTCTTGGCCTCGCGTACGTTGCCGCGGGACGACTCGTCGGGTTCTTCGAATCGGACCTCAGAGCTTGGGATGCCCTCGCCGGCGAGGTTCTGATCCGCGAGTCCGGAAGGTGGTCGACCAGCTTCATGCGTGACAGATCTTTGACCACGAGCAAACCTGTGCTCGCGGCGAACCGGGGCAGCGCCTCGGCAATGTGGGGCCTGGCGACGAACCTGATGGAGGAATGCAGCCGCCCCGATCAGGACACCACGCTGTGAACCTGCACACAGCCCTCACCAGGACCATGTCCCCGTGATCAGGATTCTCGCCGTCGCCGACGAGGTGCACGAGGCCTTGAGCGGAGCCTTCCTGAAGAAGCTTCGACCCGATCTCATTCTGGGATGTGGAGATCTGCCGTTTGAATATCTCGAGTATCTCAGAGCAGCCGCCGAGGTTCCGCTGCTATATGTTCACGGCAACCACGATCCTTCACCCTTCGGCACGAAGGTCTCTGCGTATCTACCTCCGGAGTATTCAGCCCGGTCGCCGCTTCGCGCCGTGGGCTGTGTCAGCCTCGAGGATCGATGGGAGGATGAGCGCAGCTTGCGCATCGCAGGCCTTGGTGGCTCGATTCGTTACAACGATGGCGAGAACCAATACACTCAGAGTGAGATGCGGGGTCGCGTACGCCGGTTGGCCCGCCGAGCCCGGTTCCGCCGATGGAGGGACGGGAAATCCGTGGACATCGTGATCACCCACTCACCCCCGCTGGATTGCGGCGATGGCGATGATGGGCCTCACCGCGGTTTCTCAGCTTTCCATCGATTGATCGAGCAGCTCGAACCGAAGCTCATGCTCCATGGTCACATCCACCCACACGGGAAGACTCGGCCGGACCGGACCATCGGCAGCACCCGGATCCTGAACGTGATTCCGTACCGTCTTGTGGAGATCGATCCGTGACCTACTCGTCATCGTTTACCAAGGCGCACCGCAAGGAGATCTATCGCCGTCTGGCGAGGATCGTACGCGGCGCGGGTCCAGCACCCCTGCCATCGTTCAACGATCTGCGCACACGCCTTCACCTCTTCCAGCAAACGTACACCGGCCTCCAAACGATCGACGTCGACAAGATCGTCGGGACGGTGGACCGATCCGACGACTTCGACCGCGACTTCCTTCCCCGATCAGCCCAGACCAGAGAACGGTGGGAACGCCTCGAGCGCGCATTCCCATCACTCGGATTCCCCCCGATATCGGTGTACCAGGTCAACGACGTCTACTTCGTGATCGACGGGAATCACAGGGTCGCACTCGCAAAGCACAAGCGCGCCGAGTTCATCGATGCCGAGATCACCGAGATCCATACCGACATCGAAATCAACGAAGACATCGATTTCGAGAAGATTATTTATCTCGAGCAAGCAAGGCATTTCATGCAGGAGAGCGGCCTGGAACGTTCCCGGCCGATGGCTCGCATCGATTTCAGCCGCCCACATCGCTTCACGGAATTGCTCGATGTCGTCAAGGCTCATGGCTACGACCTGATGATGGAGAGCGGGAAGGTGCTGCGGCCACACGAGGTTGCGGCAGATTGGTACGACCGGGTCTACCTGCCGACCGTCGAGTCGATCCGGTGGGAGATGCTGGTCGAACTCGAAGCAGGTTCAACCGAAGGGGATTTCTTCCTGTGGGTGCTCAAGCGTGCAAGGGAGCACGAACCCAGTCAGGAGAACCAGTCTCTCGAGGAAGCGGCGCGCCAGGCAGCCGACGATCAGACACAGCGCATCAAGGTGAGGGCGCTCCGCGCTCTGGGTCGTGGCTGATCCGGGCTTGACCACATCGCGATACGAATCGACCTGACCCCGCGCGCCGGGTCAGGTCGATCCACGGATCAGCAATTCGGGCTGCCACAGCATGACCTTGCCGTCGGGCGGTGTGCCATCCTTGACACAGGAGAGGAGGGTCCTGAACGCCGCGTCGGCCATGCCGATACTGTCCTGGGCGATCGTCGTCAACGGCGGGTTTGCGATCGCACCGAAGGGAATGCCGTCGTATCCGACGACGGCGACATCCTGGGGAACCCGTAGGCCGAGATCGTTGCACGCCAGGAGAGCGCCCATGGCCATGGTATCATTGAACCCGATCACCGCGTCGAGATCCGGATGATTCCGAAGGAGGATCGTGGCCGCTCTCCGACCGTGATCGATCTTCGGATGATCGGCTTCGACGGGTGGTCCCGCAACGTCCGTGCGCGCTTCGATGGCCTCCTGCAACGCAAGGTATCTCCCATGAACGATCTCGGGAAATATCTCGTTCATGAGGATGCCGATCCGTCTCTTCCCACGATCGACCAGATGACCCACAACCATCTGAGCGGCAGCAGTCTCGTCCATTGCGATCGACGTGACATGGGGAATCTTGGTCTCCCTTCCGATCACGACGACGGGGCACCCGCTGGTCCCCGCGAACCGCCCAATGTCTGAATCCTGCAGGAAGGAGGGGAAGATCGCGACACCATCGATCCCGAGCGTCAGCAGCGTCTCCAGTGTTCCCATCCCACCGTCATCGTCGATGTCGAGCTCGGTGACAACGAGGTAGTAACCGTGCTCGCGAGCGGCAGCCTGCATGCCGGCACAGGTGTCGCCGAAGTGCAGGTCCTGCATGTCGATTGCGACGAACCCGAATGTGAAGGACGTTCGGGTAACAAGAGCTCTTGCCAACCGGTTCGGTCGGTATCCAAGCTTCTCGATGGCTTCTTTGACTCTCAAACGGGTTGCGGGCGCCACTCTCGGATGGTCGGCCATGACGCGCGAAACGGTCTGACGCGAGACATCAGCTTCCTCGGCCACGTCGATGATCGTTGACCGTTCAACCTGGCCTGGCTTTCTGGCGATGGATTCGTCCTTGTCGATTCATGGTCTGTAATCGTCAAGATTGACACCATGTGAACGTTCACTCTACAGTGTCCCGCGACCAGTGACAGGTACACAGTATCGCGTTCGCGGCTCGATCGGAGACGCGCTGGTCCGATGTGATATACGGTCTCCGACCACCTACAAAGATATGGATGATCATGAGAAAACGAGCGATTCCTACGATGTTCATTTGCAGCGCTCCTCGTCACTATGCTCTGCTCCGTCGGAGCATCGACACCTGACAGGCTGATCCATGCCATACAAAACGCCTCCATGGACACAGGTCATCGCGCATCGGGGTAACTCGGGACCGATGCCAGAGAACACGATGGCCGCCATCGAGAGCGCAATCGAACTATGCGTCGACATGGTTGAAATCGACATACGGTTGGACAGGGACGGGGTCCCCGCCCTCATGCACAACAATCGAGTTGACTTCACGACGTCCGGGACCGGTCTTGTAGCTGAACTCACCTTGGATGAGCTCAGGACGCTGGATGCCGGCAGTTGGCGCGGTCCGGAATTTGCCGGTGAGACGGTGCTTGGCCTTGAGGAGGTTCTGGACCTGACCAGGGACCGAATGGCGTTGAATCTCGACATCAAGGTTTCCGAGGCCGCAATGCCGACCGCACTAGCCGTTGCCGAGGCCGGTGTGCAGGCAAGCGTCGTCATAAGCGGTTGCACCCCGAGCAGTGTCCGGACGATCGGTGACACCGCCAAAAACATAGCCACACTCTTGAATCTGGACGAGTTGCTTGTCGGAATCGAACCCGCCGCGGTTCCCGCTGCTGCTCACCGGAGCATCAGGACCACTGCTGAACTCGGTGCGGTCGCGATCAACGTACCTCACCCGTTGGTCACGATCGACCTCGTGGAACAGGCACATGACGCGGGGATCGGTGTCTGGACGTTCACGGTTGACGATGAAGCGCTGTTCGTCGACCTGCTGGGCACAGGCGTCGACTCGCTTACGACCAACTGGCCCGAACCCATGCTGCCGCTCGCAACGGACCGGATCTCGCGACTCGAGATCAACCACTCATGAGTTGGATGAAGGCTCTTGCGGAGGCATACCAGGTCGCATGCGAGCGTTACCCCGGCCAGAGGTTGATGCTGGTTTCCGATATCGACGGCACCATCATCGACATGCAATATCTCGTGAAATCCGTCCTCCAGGCGTATGACCAGGCACATGGAACGGCGTTCTTCACGCGGCTTGCCCTGTCGGAAATCGAAGTACACGAGAACAATGTTGAGGGACTCCTCGAGAAGCTGGATATTCCGGATGCCGATCGTCGGTCGATCATGGACTGGTACCTGGATCGGCGGTGGCAAGAAGACACCATCCTGGGAGCCCATCGCGCGTTTCCGGGCGTTCTATCGGTCATCCGATGGTTCCAGCTGCAACCGAACACAACCGTTGGATTGCTCACCGGCAGACCCGAATCACTGCGAAGGGTGACGCTGAACTCGTTGAACGCAATCGGGGACGACCATCAGGTGGTGTTCGATGACAACGTGCTGATCATGAACCCAAAGGACTGGGATCAGGATGTCGAGAGCGCAAAGATAGCCGGATTGAAGCAGTTTCGCGAGATGGGCTATCGCGTATTCGCCGTCATCGACAACGAGCCACGCATTCTTGAGGCGCTCGCCCACGAAGCGGAGAAGCGGGAGATACTCCTTCTCCATGCAGACACGAGCTTTGAGTCCCAGAACTCATCCATGCCGAGCGGTATCGTTGAGGGCAGGGATTACGCGTTGACAGATCTGATTCCTGGCGAAGACGCACTCCCGCGTCGTGTACAACTTGTATGGCACGGGGTCAACGATCCAGCCAACCTGAAGCAGTTCATCGCGTCCGGCGTGCTCTGGGCCGAGATCGATGTACGAAAGGACCCATCGGGCGAGCTAATCCTCCGCCACGACTCCCTTGAGACAACACCCGCCATGCCGGACGAGGAGTGGTTGATCTACAGCGATGCCATGGCCGAGCTGGCGAAGAGCGGCGTCGGCATCAAGCTCGACATCAAGGGCGGAAGCGACGTCCTCGATCAAGTCCTGGATTCCGTCACCTCCCTGCAACTGACCGATGACCGCCTCTGGTTCAATGGTGAACTCGAGAACATCGGAGAGGAGGGGTTCCGGAGGATTCGGACCGCACATCCGGAGGCGATCGTGCAATGCTCTATCGGATGGCTGACTCCGCTGATGAAAGCATCACCCGATGAAGCACACCGAATACTCGAGCTTCTGGTCGACTGGGGTATGAGCCGCTTCTCGGTGAGCTGGCAATATGAGAACGCACGAAGGATGCTCGGAAAGTTGAAGGGCTGGGGTTACGAGGTCAACTTCTACGGTGTTCCTGATTTGGAGAGCTTCCTCGAGGCGGTCGTGCTGTTGCCATCTTCCGTGACGTCTGACTTCAATTTCCCGCAATGGAACTATTTCGGGCGTGGATCGGGACAGAACGGAGAGCGGTTCGTCTATACGAACGAGACGACAGCTGAACATCAATGATCCAGCGCGCCCGGCGTATCGGGTCGGCCCTCATCGTGCTGCTCGTTGTGGGCGCCTGCGGCTCAGGAATTTCGGACTATGAGATCATCCTTGATGGGCTGAACGAGCCACGAGGTGTTTGGATCCTCACCGATGGCACGTTGTGCGTGGCCGAAGCTGGCTCTCTTGCAGAAGGCCAGACGGTGAGAGAGGGCCCCACTGCGCATCGTGCTGAGACGGGATCGGTCAGCTGCGTGGATGCGGGGGGAACCCCCGAACGGATCATCGAGCACCTTCCGTACGTTTTCTACAACGTCACAGGCGTTACGACAGGGCCCGCAGACGTGGCTGAGATGGACGGAGAGCTCTATCTCCTCACGGGCGAAGGCGAGGGGCATCTGGCCCGCAAGCTCATCAATGTCACAGACCGCACGCCGCCTCCAGAAGTTGTGGCCGACTTCTGGGAATACGCCGGCGCAACTGCGCAGCCCAACTTGCTCGACGAGGTCAACGTCATCTAGAACCCGTTCGCGATGATTCCCGATCCCGGCAACCGACGCATGCTCGTGGCGGACGGAGCCACGGGTCATGTGATGGGAGCCGGACTCGATGGTGACATCGTGCTCTTCTCTGAGGTGCAGGGTCACGAGGTTCTGACCGGCATCGCGCGGGGCCCTGACGGTCTCGTCTATGTCGCGTCATTCAGCCAACTGCCTCACGCGAAGGGAGATGGCGCGATCCTGCGGCTCTCCCCCGACGGCTCCTCTGCGGTGGTAGTCGACAACCTGACCACCCCGATCGACCTGGCATTCGACACGAGCGGGCGTTTGTATGTCCTCGAATTCATCGATGACACGGGATCAAGTGATCCGTACCGAGACAGAGTGGGGCGTCTGCTACGGCACGATCCGCGCGGCGATGGGTGGGCTTCAGGCGTCGTGCTGTCCAGAACCTGCCCTTCCCCACCGCTCTGCTCGTCGACGGTCACGACCGAATCTACATCTCGGTCCATGGTGCGTTCAGCGGACCGAATACAGGACTCGTGCTGCGATTCGACGAACTGGCAACGCGCCCCTTGGCCGATCAGCCGATTGAATTCGTGGATGGCTCCTGACACGGTCCCCCTGTCTCATGACATCGAGGAGAGCTAGTCAGCCGATGGATTGGGTTGCGGCGGTCAGGTTGGCGAGCTTCGATGTCGCCGTTTCGATATCGAGCATCCCGAGTCCGCAATCCGGGCCTGCGACGAGACGCTCATGGTCGATGTGCGCGAGTGCGTCGAGGATGCGCGTTCGTATCTCCTCAATGGATTCGACTCGAGTCTTGGCTATGGCGACCAAGCCGAGGATGACAGTGCTCTGCTCGAACATTTCGAGCAATCGAAGATCGGAAGGCCGGTGTGCGTCCTCGATCGAAATTTCATCAACTGCCGCTTGGTCGAGCGCCTCGGCGAGATCGAAGTAAGCGTTCGGATTCGCCTTGTACACATCCTCGTCCGGTTGATCGAGGTGTCGCGGGTACCCGCAGCAGAGGTGCACGACACGGCTCACCTCTTCCGGCACGCCAGCGAAGCACCGTTCGAGGTCCTCGATGCCGAATGTGAGCGCGTCGCGGGTCTTGCGGGCAAAAACCGGTTCATCGACCTGGATGTGGGCACAGCCGGCCTCTGCCAGCGCTCGGATCTCGACGTTGAGGGCCTCGGCGAGATCGCGGTTGAGACGCCGCGGATCCCCGTAGTGCTCGTCGATGACGGTGTCGGCAATAGTCATCGGCCCTGGGACGGTGATCTTGATCGGCCGGCTCGAATAGGATTGTGCGATCTGGTAGTCGTATGTAAGAAAACTGCCGTTCGGACTGACCCTGTCGATGATCGTCGGCACCTCGCGCTCCCACGCTCCCGTACGGATCTCACGCAGCTGGAGGCGCTCGAAGTCCACCCCGCTCAGGTGGCGAAGGTGGTAGAAGATGTAGTGCTCCCTGCGCATCTCACCATCGGTCGGCACGTCGATTCCGGCATCAACCTGAGCTGTGACCGCCTTCTGGGTTGCGAGCGCGAATCGTGTCTCGAGGTCTCGATTGTCGAAGTAGAAGGCGTCGAAGGTCGTCGCGTACCGCTTTTGGAACCAGTCACGAACCGGCACGTAGTCCGGTTTGGGGAAGGATCCGATGGTCGTGGTGAGAATACTCGTCATGGACGCGACGCACGATAGCCATACAGACCACAGGTGACGTGCGAGGTTCCTCTACTGTCCATCGTGCGACCCGAGAGCGCACAGAATCCGGTGCGAGCCTTCATCCGTCAGAATCTGCCCCGGCACCGATGTATCAACGCCTGCCAAAGACCCATCTGGGTCATGCCCAGAGGAGCGATTTCTCTGTCTCCGGATCGAAGAATTGAACCTTGCTCAAGTCGAAGACGAGGTCGACGGTATCCCCGACCCTTGCTCCCTTGGTCTTGTCGACGAGCACCCGCATCTGGACATCGTTGATGGACACTCCAAGGAGGTCCTCTCTTCCGAGCGGTTCGACGACCTCGATCTCCGCAGAGAGAGCGCTGGCTGCCGCCTGGGGCACGGAGTCGCCGACCAGATACACATCCTCCGGCCGCACGCCCATAACCACGGTGCCACCGGCTTTTGCCGCAGCCTTCTCCGCGCGGTCCTGCGGGAGTTCGAGATCGATCGCCTCGCTTCTCGCATGGAAGTCGCCGTTCGTTGCCATGATCTCGACGTCGAAGAAGTTCATAGGGGGATTGCCGACGAAACCGCCGACGAACAGCGTCTTGGGGTGGTCATAGAGATCTTCAGGGACGTCGTAGGCCTGGAGGACACCATCGGACATCACCGCGATCTTGTCTGCCATCGTCATCGCCTCAACCTGGTCGTGGGTCACGTAGATCGACGTGATCCCCATGTCTTTCTGGAGACGTTTGATCTCCCCGCGCATTGTCAGGCGGAGGCGGGCATCGAGATTCGAAAGAGGTTCATCGAAGAGAAGGAGCTGTGGCTCCTTCACCAGAGCACGTCCGAGGGAGACACGCTGCTGCTGCCCGCCCGAGAGCTGAGCGATCTTGCGTTCCAGCAGATGCCCGATGCCCATCATGTCTGACACCCGTTGGACCCGTTCGCGGATCTCGCTCTTGTTCACCTTCTGCAGTCTGAGCGGATAACTGATATTGCCGAACACCGTCATGTGGGGATAGAGCGCGTAGCTCTGGAACACCATGCCGATGCCGCGATCCCTTGGAGCAACCTCGTTCACGATGTGACCATCGAACTTGATGGTCCCACCCGTGGGTTTGTAGATGCCGGCCACCATGAGCAGCGTGGTCGTCTTCCCACACCCCGAAGGACCGAGAAACACTACGAGATCACCGTCGGCGATGTCGAGCGTGATGCGATCCGCGCCAACGACGCCGTCCCACGCCTTGCTCAGGTTGTCGAGTTCGACCCTCATGTCAGTAATCCTTCTCGTCCATTATGAGCCATCACGTACCTTTCGAGCCGCCGGCATAGATATTCAGGAGCAACTCCTGGGTGAAGATGAAGAAGATGATCAATGGGATCATCTGGAACATCCCGACGGCCGCCACCAGGTTCCAGTTGGTCGGTGCCGTGTCGCTCATGAGCTGGTTCAGGAACACCGGCATGTTCGCAACCTTCGTGCCGATGGTGAAGGTGAAGGGCACCAGGTAAGCATTCCAACCCGCGATAAAGGTGAAGAGCGCAAGCGCGGCAATGCCCGGGCGCACCTGTGGCAGCATGATCTGCCACCACACCCTGAATCGCCCTGCTCCGTCGATCAACGCAGCACGTTCCATGTCCCACGAGAGGTTGTCAAAGAAGCCCTTCATCAGCCAGATGCCGAGAGGGAGCTCGAGCGCGACCATCACCAGGGCAACCCCTCCCACCGAGTTGAAGCCGATGTAATCCCCGATCACGGGGATTCCTCCCAGCCAGCGCAGCACGAAGAATATTGCGATGAGCAGCATCTCGGCCTTGAAGGCGTGCAGCACGAGGGTTCCCGTGAGGAAAGCTTTGCGACCGGGAAACTTGAAACGCGACAGTGCGTAGCCACCGGCCGTCGAGGCGATGCCGACACCGATCACCATCGCCACCGCGATGAGCAACGAGTTCAACATTGCATTCCAAATGGCGCCTTCAAAGACGAAATCCCAGTTGCTGAGCGTGAAACCGCCGATGCCCCCCTCAGCGTTGCGGGGCAGGAGACCTTGGGTGCGAGTCGAGAAGGTGGCGATGACCAGCCACGTGTAGCCGACGAGAATCGGCACGATGGAGAGGATAAGGAAGCCGTAGGCGAATACGCGACCCATCTTTCCCGTTGCCATTGGACGTGGGCGGGAACTCCGACGTTGTGGTGCAGCTTGAGCAGTAGCCATGGTTTACAGGTTATCGATTCTGGGCTCCTCGACGAGCTCATTGAACTTGAAGATCTTCACGTACACGATGGCGAGGAATAGCGCAACCACGACGAGGACGACCGCCCATGTGGCACCGAAGGCCCATTGACTGTTCCCGGCATAGCTGGCGAAGGCGCGTTTGTACGCCGTCAGCGCCCATACCTCGGTGGTGAACAAGCCGGGCCCGCCGTTGGTCAGCAGCAGGATGTACTCGAACGAGGTGAGCAACGAGAGCGTCTGATACGTTGCGATGAAGAGCAACGGCCATTTGATCAGGGGGAGCTTGATGTCGCGGATGATTCTCCACGTGGAGGCTCCGTCAACCTTCGCCGCGGTTATGAGATCCTCCGGGATCGACATGAGCGCAGAGGTGAAGATGATCATCCCGAAAGAGGCACCGATGAACCCGTTCGTGAGGATCACAAACGTCCAGGGACTCCCCCCCAGAAAGAGGTTTCCTCCTGACGCCCCGAGAAACTCCGGCATGATCTGGTTGTAGATGCCTAAGGGGTCCGCCTGGCCGATGCGCCGCCACATCAGGATGTACACGACAGATGGTGTGAGACGGGGTAGCAGCCATACCAGGCGGAAGAAGAACCCCTGGCGTCGCGGGATGGTGGTCGTCACGATCGCCAACACGAGTGCGAGACCGAGGTTGAAGAAGATCAGCGTGGTGAAGACGTAGAAGACGGTGTTGCGCAGAATCTTGGGGAAGAACGCGTCGGTGAAGAGTCGTTCGTAGTTGGCAAATCCGATGAAGTTCCAGGGATCGTTGAAGTTGGCGCTGGAGAGGTTGGTGAAGCTGAGGGTCAGCAGCAGGATGCCAGGAATGACGAAGAAGACGAGCACGAGCGCTATCGACGGGCCCAGGAAGCCGAAGGCGGACGCCGTTGAGCGCGCTCGACGACCCAGTGCGCTGCGCGTCTGTTTTGGTGCACCGATCGCGGCTCGCGCCAAACTCTCGGATTGTTGCTCGAGCTGCTTTTCGGTCACCCGGTGGTCACCCTTCTCGAAGGTCCGAGAGGTAGTGTGGGGGAGGGAAGATTCCCTCCCCCACGTCCAACTGTCTGTATTGCTACTCGACGATTATTACGTTGTCGCCGAGCTCGTTCTGCAGCTGGTCCACAACTATGTTGACTGCGTCCTCCGGTGGTGTGCCAGACACAACCGCTGCGATCCCAAGGTAGTAGCCCTCACTCCATGCACTGAAGAACGGACTGTTGGGCTGGAAGGTCGTGAACTCGAGAATCGGTGCCACCTCACTCAGGAACACTGCGCTCGTGTACGGCTCGTAGTCCGCCTGTGATGTCAGGATTCCGAGGTGACCACTTGTCACCGCATGCTCGGTGTTGAGTTCCTTGGTCGTCGCCTTCGAAATAACCAAGACGGCGAGATCGACGTTCTCCGTACCCGAACTCACCATGTAGGTGAATGGGTTCGTCAAGGTGGTCGGTGTGTTGGCTCCCCCAGCAATAGCAGGGAAAGGACCGAAACCGACGTTCTCGAAGAGATATTCTTCACCACCGAGATCGGCGAGGAAGAGTTCGGCCCACTCCGCCCACTGCCATGAACCGCCGTACCAGAAGAGAACGTTTCCAAAGGCAACACCGTTGTGCCAGCTTCCCCAGTCACCATCCAGCCGGGTGCCGACCAGAATGTCACGGGCAACAGCGTCGCCCATGAGTTCGTAGACTTTCAGCGCGGCCGCGGTGTCATAGATCAGGGCACCGCTGTCGTCCAGGATGCTTCCGCCCGCCGCATAGTAGAAGGCCAAGAACATGGGGCCGTTCTTCGGACGAGGCCACCAGCCGTTGCCCTTATCGACGACGCCAGCGTTCACGGCCTCTTCTGCCGTGTCGAACATGTCCTCCCACGTGTATTCGCCACTCGCAAGCCTGGCAGGCAAGCTGTCGACATCGGCCTGACTCCAACCTAGGTCGAGAAGCAGATCCTTGCGGAAGTACAGCGGTCGTGCCTCAGCATCCTGTGGGACGCCCCAGCGGCTACCGCTGAGTTCCACAGAGTTCCACAGCGAGGGGATGATGTCTTCGAACTCCGGATAGTCATCGAGCAGGTCGGTCAAGTCGGTGATGATCCCTGACGAAGCCCAGGTTCCGATGTTCACAGCGGCGCCCGCAATGATGTCGGGCGCTTGGCCCGAGGCCGAGGCAAGCTCGAACTCGGTGACGTAGTCGCCCGCGTCGGGGTTATCCTGGATTATCCTGACCTGGACGCGACGGTCGTCGCCTGCTGCGGCCAGCGCAAGGTTGGCGTCAACAACGCCTCTCAAGAGATTGTTACAGCGCCCGTCCTCAATGGGGGGTTTCGCCCTGCATCGAGCCACGAGCGTGATGAGCTCACCGCCGACCGGGACTTCCACTTCTACTATCTCAGTAATCGTCTCGCCGGGTACCTCCACCTCGACGATGATCGTCTCTGGCGGTGAGTCGCCCGAGTCATCGCTCGAGCAAGCGCTCGCTACCAGCGCGAGAACCATGCCCAGAAGGATGAACGCCCGAAAGCGCGTCTCTCTCCGTTTCATTTCCATCTCCTCTTCCTTTTCAACATGCCACTCCTCGGACCGCGACGAACCGCAGGAAATCGAGGGAACCCGATGAGCCCGATGGGTCGGTCCACACCCAGATCCTCAGCCTTTCCATGTCGCCAATACCCGGTCAAGCATGACCTTAGGAACTACGTTCACATGTTTGCAAGTGAACGTTCACATGATGCACACGATCCAAGCGCTATCCATAAAGGACAACCCGGGATTCGACCCATCAGAACCCCGTGATACGCAACACCTGTCCGATGATCACGGTGGGCCCATCCGGACCAGGGATGGGCCTACCGGGGGTGCCCTGGCCCACAGACACGTAGAGGGAGCCGTCCTGCGCCCACGTGATGTTGGTCGGCGCGTCGAGTCCATCCAGGAGCACGCGGAACGAGCTGCCGTCAAGTGGGTATGCCGTAATCCTGCCGCTGAATCTGAGGTAACCACCGTGCCTGGGAGTGGCATTCGGATCTTCGAGGTCCGCGCCCCGCTCGAACAGCTCGGCGTAGTCAGCCGCCATCTCGACGACGAAGACGTTTCCGAACTCGTCGATGGTGACATCCACGGCCGTGGTGAGACCGATGATCTCGTCGACGACGCTACCGGTGTGAGGGTCCACCCGCACGACCTTGGAATCACCGACAACAAAGGGGATGAAACTGCCGTCGTCTGCCTGGGCAACCCCCGAAAAGAGCGCAACCAGAATATCGCCGTTGCGCGGATCGACGGCGATACCGGCAGGCACGGCCTGCTGACCGCTTCCGAGCGGTGCGAACACAACTATCTCATGTCGATCACCGTTCTCGAGCGAGATGGCGGTCAGCTGGTTGAGCGTGCTCTCGGTCACGAACATGGATCGTCCATCCAGGGAGAGAGCGATCCCTGTCATGTTGCTTCGGCTCAAAAGATCTCTACCCATCGACCCGCCGGGGCTGATCTCGAACAAGGCGAACTCATCGAATCCGCCGTCCACCGACAGAAAGATGCGCCCGTCGGAGTGCCAAGCGAGGTCGCTTGGACCGCTCACCTCATCCCTGCCCGTTGCATACACGTTCATCGCGTTGTAGCTCGCGAGATGCTCGAACCACGGCTCGGTCTCCCCCGGGTCTGCGAAGTCTCCGTCACCGTTACGATCGATGAACCGGGTGAGCCTTCCCGTTCGCTTGGTCACGTCGACGGGGTCATCACCCAGGCCGGCCTCCGCCACCAGAATGCCACCATCGGAATCAACAGCGACGCCACGCGGGTTGCGAAGGCCGGTGAGGATCACATCAACCATGACGGAAGTCGGGGGATCCGAGGGACGAGAGATCGTACATGATGCCAGCACGAGGCTGGACAGTATGAGAAGGACACCCGCACGAACTTGGTCAGCGCGCACGAACCACCACCGTTCCAGCCGCCTTGTCGTGCAGCCCTCGTCGAAGAGAGTCGAAGAGCAACCATCCGTAAATGACTGCGGAGAGGATGCTCACTCCCGGCAGGAACACGAATACGCCCGGCACGACCCAGCGCAGCGACGCAGGGACAGGCCCGGGAATCCGGGCAGTTCGTTCCATGACGACTCTCGTGCCTATCAACATCTTGCCTGGTGTCTGGCCGCGCGAGACGGTGAACCCGATGTAATAGGCCGCGCCGGTGATTCCCTGAACGAATCTTGCCGAGGTTGGTAACCGCAGAGCGTCGCTGCCACCGAGATCGATACCGAGAACCGAAATGATGACAAGGGCGATCATGACAAGAGCCACCCAGTCGATGATGAATCCGACGAGGCGTCTCCAGGGTTCTGCGATATCGTCTTCATCAACCGGGAACCCACTGATGCCTTCGGTCATGTCAAGTGCCCCTGTGTCACGATGCCAGACACGATGTCACCCGTGCCGAGAATCCCCCACCGGACTCTTGACATCTCTTCCTCCTCAAGCACAACGTAGCGTACGATCTGATCGAGTCGACCTGTCGTCCGGGTTCAACATGAGTTCACTGATCCGTACGCTCATAGCCGTCGCGGTAAAGACTTCCGTCAACGCCAGCTCTCGGAGCGACAACAAGGTCCGGCGTGAGACGCCAAGCCGCATCGGTGCCTGTGGCAGCGACGACAGCCTGCAAGCATGCCCCGGCAGCGGCTGATTCTTCTGCGAAATGGACCGCCACCGGTCGACCCCAGAGATCCGCTACCCACTGCTGGAACGCAACAGAACGTGCACCGCCGCCCGTGAGATGAAGCTGACCGGTCGCGCCCGCACCGCACGAAACAAGAGCCTCGATGCCATGCATGAGCCCGCACACGACCCCAATGTGCGCTGCCGCGGCAAGCTGCTCCCGCGAGGTGTCATTGGTCAGTCCGAAGAACGAACCTCTTGCGTCAGGAAGGTTCGGAGTTCGCTCTCCGTCAAAATACGGTTTGACAACAAGATTCGGATCCGGCAGTTCCCGAAGGGCGAGGTCGGCGAAACCCGTTCTGTCGGCGCCCATCCAGCGCGCAACCGTTTCCGTGACCTTGGTCGCGTTCAGCGTCGCAACAAGAGGGAGGTACCGCCCCGTCGCATCGGCGAAGCCGGCTACGACACCCGTGGAATCCCTGACGGCGACATCCGTGACCGAGTACACGGTTCCAGATGTTCCGAGCGACATTGCGAGATCTCCCGGTTCGAGTCCGAGTGCGTACGCTGCGCCCATGTTGTCCCCGGTGCCGCACGCAACCGGAATCCCCGGGTTCAGACCCGTCGCGGCTGCAGCCTCCGCCGTGACGACTCCTGCGGGCTCCCTTGGGCCGAGCACTTTCGGCAGACGGTCGATCACGCCTTGCGGATCCTTGACGACCAGACCGAGAAGATCAGGTTCGTACGCTTCGCTCACCGGAGACCACCAGCCTGTTCCCGAGGCGTCACCCCTATCGGTGATCTGCTGACCCGAGAGCCGGAACGTGAGAAAGTCGTGGGGCAACATGAATGCGGCTGCACTGGCAACCACGTGCGGCTCGTTCTCCATCAACCAGGCAAGCTTCGTGATCGTGAAGGAAGCGACAGGAACGACACCGCAGCGCTGCGCCCACGCTTCGGCACCGAGACGCTCAACGAGGGCTTGCGCCTGAGACGCTGAGGTTGTGTCGTTCCAGAGTTTCGCACGCCGTATGGGGCGACCATCGGCATCAAGGCAGACAAGTCCGTGCTGCTGCGCAACCACCGATATCGCCTTCACATCCGCCAATGTGTCCGAGACCTGTGAGAGGGCGTCCGAAAGAGCGGCCCACCAGTTGTTGGGATCCTGCTCGCTCACGGGTGGATGAACCGACGGATGGCTGGCACGGCCGGTCGCGACGACCTGACCCGTCTCGATCTCCCTGATCTCGACCTTCGTCGACTGGGTTGACGAATCGATGCCGGCCACGAGGTTCATGTCACGGCCGATCGCTCTCACGTGGTCGTCCAGATGACCTTGTTGACCTCGTTCTCGAGCAATTCCTGGCGACCTGACACCGGACCCGGGTCCAAACCGCCTTCCGTGGCACTCTCTGCAATCGACCCCAGATCCGTGTCTTTGGAGAAGATCATGCGACCAAGGTCACCATCCCATCCGGCGTACCTGTCCTTGCGAGCCCGATCAAGGACACCCTCTTCGACGAGCGCGCTTGCGACAAGCAGGGACCGAGCAAGCGTGTCGATCCCACCGATGTGTGCATGGAACAGATCGGTGCGGTCCATACTCTGGCGACGAAGCTTCGTATCGAAGTTGAACGTTGTCAGGCCCCCGCCGCGGAGGATCTCGAAGAGTCCAAGCGAGAGCTCATCGACCGAGTTGGGGAACTGGTCTGTATCCCACCCGTTCTGCGGATCACCGCGGTTGGCGTCGACGCTACCGAAGATGCCATTGTCGATCGCGTATGCCACTTCATGATGGAATGAGTGACCGGCGAGTGTCGCGTGGTTCACTTCGATGTTCACCTTGTACTCCCCGGCCAGGTCATACCGCTCGAGAAAACCGTGCACCGTTGCACAGTCATAGTCGTACTGGTGCTTCGTTGGCTCCTGAGGCTTCGGTTCGATGAGCAAGACACCTCTGAAGCCGATCTTCCTCTTGTGATCAGCGACGAGTTCGAGGAAGCGAGCAAGCTGATCGCTCTCGCGCCTCATCTCGGTGTTGAGCAGGGTCTCGTACCCCTCTCGGCCGCCCCACAGCACGTAGTTCTCACCACCGAGTCGATGAGTCGCCTCCATGGCGTCGCGGACCTGGGCAGCTGCATAGGCGAAGATGTCTGGATCAGGATTCGTCGCGGCGCCCGCGGCGAACCGTGGATGAGAGAACAGGTTCGCCGTTCCCCACAGGAGCTTCACCCCAGTCGCCTCCTGCTTCTCCGCTGCTCGGTCGACCAGCATGTCGAGATTCGAGCGTGACTCGGCCAGGGTCGCACCCCGAGGCGCCATGTCAAGATCATGGAAGCAGTAGAACGGTGTACCGAGCTTGTCAAAGAACTCGAACGCTGCGTCCTGTTTCGCATACGCCTGCCCGATCGGATCTTTGCTCGACTCGAGCCAGGGACGATCAAAGGTGCCTTCTCCGAAGACATCGCTGCCCGGCCAGTTGAAGCTGTGCCAGTAGCAGACCGCGATCCTCAGCTGATCCTCCATCCTTCGGCCGCCGACCACCCGATCAGGGTCATACACCCGGAATCCGAGTCCGTCAGACCGTTCTGCGCCGGCGAACGCGACCGGCCCGGCAACGTCTGTGAAGAATTCAGTCATGACCGACCTTTCCTGTGTCAGAAGCGAGTTCATGGGTATGGGCGGGAGTCCGATCAACCTCCCGATTGACTACTGCTGCGCCCATGCTCAAATGCCGAGGGCTTCTGCCACAACAGTGAGATCGTCCGATCCGACAACGACACGGTCGCCAGTCGCCATGTACAGGATGTGCACCTTTGCACCCGAATCCGCGACACGTCGAGCAAGCGCTCCAAGACCTCCAGGCCTCACTTCGATGTTCGCTATGAGCACCTCGTGCTGATCGATAGCGCCGAAGCCCGCGTCAACCGCGGCGTTGCGGGCAACCTGAGCATCGTCGTCCCTGACGACGATACGAACGTTGCGACCGTCAACGCTTGGATAGGTGCACGAGGCCTCCATGACGATCTCGGCATTCCCGATTGCCTCCCACAACTCAGCTGCGGGACGGTCCGGACCGATGATGAATGTGATCTCCTGCATGTGCCCTCCTAGGGGTGTTTTGTACAATTGCCTGTAATGCGTCTCGGCGAGTTTCGATCACGCTCCTGTCACTCAGCCACCTCAACGGCATCGTCCTTTGTCCAGCCGTGCTTCAGTGGGCAGGGAAGCCAGGTAGTCGACGATCTCGGACGCAGCGAGGGCGTACACACCATCATCACGGTCCCTGCTGATCGCGAACACCATACCGATGTAGTCACCCGCGCCGTTGAGGAGAGGCGCGCCAGAAGTGCCACGCCCAGCGCTCGTTCGCACGTCGATCGCCCTACGCTCGACAAGTCCGCTGTCGTAGATGTCGCCGCTGCGAGCGTTGACGATCCTCAGAACTTCGTAGTCGATGAGATCGACCCCAGATTCGTGGTTCATCGCGCTTATCACGCCGGACTCACCCGGCTCCGCGGTTGCCGACCGAATCGCCGATCCAGAGAATTCATCCACCGACATGACCGCTATGTCGAGTTGATCGTCGAATGCGATGACCTCCACTCCATAGCTCCTTCCTGAGGTGTCGATGACATGCAGATCGTCCTCCACACCGGCGATTCCGTGGGCAACGGTCACGATCGTGCCGTTCGCGACAACGAAACCCGTTGCAAGGATCGGTTTGAGGCATGCCGTTCCGGCGATCCGAACCAGGGAGTCTTCGATATCATTTGGTGCGACAACCGACCCCGGTGATCCGCACGCCGCAACGAGCAGAGCGACAAGGAGTGCAGAGACACAGAGGTGAGCATCACGCAGCACTGCTCTCGTACTCTTCCCTGAACCTCTCGAGGAGCGACCGAATCGGCGTCGGCTTGCGCTCCAGAAGTTCCGACGTACGCGGTGCAGTGATACTCGTATCGTATGGGATAGCGGTGGCCGAGAAAGCATTGGGTGGCGGAGGTCCCGACCTGACCAATGATTCGTCGAGGTCGAACACGTCACATGTGAGGAGTGCAAGCTCCATCCGGCCGACCGCATCCGCTCCACAGCAATGGAACACACCCGTGAGGCGTCGCTGTCCGATACCGAGGATCAACACCGCACATTCGCTGGCAAGTGACGGCGTGGCGATCATGTTTATCGAGTCAGATTCCCAGACGGTGAATTCCCTGCCAGCACTTACGTCATCGACGAGGGAGGCAACAAAATATCCGAAGCCGGGATCCTGCGATCGAGGCGCACTGGGGCGAGCTCGATGCATCCCGTTGACACCCGATATCCTCGCGACGGCTCCGCCCCGTTCGATCGACACGATCTCGGCTGCCATCTTGAGCACACCGTACTGGTTGATCGGGTTCGGCGGTGTCTCCTCGTCTGCCCCGCCCTGGGTCCCGTCGAACACCCAGTCGGTCGACACAAGCACGAAACTGGCCCCGACGGAACGGGCTGCGTCAGCGGCGACACCCGTGGCGGTCACGTACGAGTCCCAAGCGGCTCTGCGATCAGCAAGCATCCGCTCAGGGTCGTTGAGAATCGCACAATGAACGACAACATTCGGCTTGAAGGCATCGATACTCGCCTCGAGGGCGGCTTCGTCGGTCATGTCAACCCGTTCCGCTCGATAACCAGCCTCAGACGGTGGCGTGAACGTGTGGGTGGTCGTCAGGACCACGGCACCGGACTCCACAGCGGCACGAACAATGTTGCTCCCGACGAATCCGGTGCCTCCGGTCAGCCACAACCTCACGGCGTCAGTCGGCACCCTCGGCCCGCTCTTCGAGCTCCTCGAGTTCCTCAGCGAACTCCTCCGCGACGTGGGCCATCTGCTCATCGGCAGTTCCCGCCTTTTCGAGTTCCTTTGTGAGCTCCTCGAGTTCGGCGCCACCGGCCATCATCATGATCAACTCATCTCTCGAGATCTCATCCTTTGCGAAGTCACCCATCGACCGACCACGATTCAGGATCAGGAACCGATCACCGACAGGGAATGCGTGGTTCGGGTTGTGTGTGATGAAGATCACGCCAAGGCCACGGTTCCGCGCCTCCACGATGTACTTGAGAACCATTCCGGACTGCCTCACGCCAAGGGCAGACGTCGGCTCGTCGAGTATGAGAACCTTTGCGCCAAAGTAGGCGGCACGTGCGATGGCAACGGACTGTCGCTCCCCACCCGACAGCGTCCCGACCGGTTGTTCCGTATCGCGGATGTCGATGCCCATCTTGCCCATCTCCTCCTTGGCGATGCGAGATGCCTTCTCCTTGTCGATCCATTTGATCGGACCGAGGCCCTTGGTTGGCTCAGCCCCAAGGAAGAAGTTCCTCCACACCGACATGAGGGGCACCACCGCAAGGTCCTGGTAAACGGTCGCGATGCCAAGCTCGAGAGCGTCCCGCGGCGAGTCGAAGAGCACTTCTTCCCCCTCCACGAACAGCTCGCCCTCGCTCTGCTGGTGTGCACCAGCGAGAATCTTGATGAAGGTCGACTTGCCTGCGCCGTTGTCTCCAAGGACGCAGGTCACCTCGCCGGCGTTGACGTAGGTTGTGATGCCCTGGAGTGCGTTGATGTTGCCGTAGAACTTCGAGATGTTCTTCATCTCGAGAAGGGGTGTGGTCATCGTGCCTCCTCAGCCTTTTTCCGTACGAAGTTGTTGACAAGAACCGCTAACAGCAGGATCGCACCGACGAAAAGGAAGCGCCAGTCCGAGTTCCAACCTGCGAATGGGATTCCTTGGAACGACATCGCCATGATGAGTGCCCCGAGGGCGCCACCCGCTGCCGATCCGTATCCACCCATGAGCAGGTTGCCACCGACCACCGCAGCAATGATGTAGAAGAACTCCTGTCCGTCGCCCACGTTCGCCTGCACCGAGTTGAGTCGGAACGCGATCAACATGCCGACGATGAACGCCGCGACGGAGACCGTCATGAACAGGATCGTCTTCGTGCGTGCGGCAGGGACACCGACCTCACGCGCCGCTTTCTTGTTTCCGCCGACTGCAAAGGTCCAGTTGCCGAACCTGGTTCGTGTCATGATGAGACTTGCCACCACTGCGAACCCGAGGAACCACAGGATCGAGACCCGGTAGCTGAACACGGCTCGCGTCGCTGCGGCCTCGTCCGTCGTCATGTAAAGCAACCGGACAGCAACCGACAGTACGACCAGCGCCACGCCGCCACCGGCGGCGATGCGTCCAAGCCTGTCAGCCGAGCGATCGGCTCCGGACCGGGAAACGAACATCAGTCGCATGAGGCCTGCAACGAATACCGCGACCGCGATCAGCAGAAGCATCGCAAAGAACTCGGCTCTGAACTTGCGAGATGTTGCCTCGCTCTGGATGAGGAACGCGAGGCCTGCGATGATGAACGAGGTACCGGTCATCAGGACGAACTGCGTGATCGGGGAACCCTTGGATGAACCACGGGCGATCATCACAGGCAGAGCAACTCCTGCGAGGGCTCCCACGACGAATACGAAAGCCCTGAGTCCCTGCACGGTGAGGAGGAAGCCCACGATGTCCTCCGAGGCCGAATCAACGGTAAGGGCAACCGCGCTGCCGACTGCCAATGCTGCAAGGCCGATCCCGATATTGCGCACGGAGTGGGACGTCAGGGAGAACGACCCTCGGTCGACGACCTTGTCGAAACGCCATACGCCGACGCCAAGCGATGCGAGGATGATGCCTGCACCCACGATCGACCCATAAAGCCAATTCTCCGCGACGGCGTCGCCAGAGACGAGTCCATACAGCCCGCCGAGGGCTCCGACGAGTCCGATGACAGCAATGATCGCTCCGGCCGGATTCTCGGATTCTTTTCGCCTGTATGACAACTCGAGCAGGCCATATGCGACAGAGATGGCGCCTGCGATCAATAGAACGGCGTACACGGTGTCGCGGGTGTCGAGTATGTGGTTGTTCCGGACCCATACGGAGCCGAAGATCTTGGACCAGAATGCGTAACCCGAGCCCTCGTTGAGCCCCTCGACGATCACCTTCGAGGTGAACAACTTGGCGAACCCGAGCTTTGCGCCGATCAACACGAAGAACGTTGCGAGGGTCACGATGAAGCTCGGCAGCCCGGTCTTCTCAACAACAGTTCCGTTGAACCACCCGATGGACAATGCAAAGGCAAGAACCATCGGAATCGCGATCCACAACGACAGCCCTGCGCCGCCGAACTCACCAGGAGCTATCACAAGCAGTACAACGAGGATGCCAGTGGCTCCCGTCATCGCTCCGGCCGAGAGGTCGAATTCACCGCCGATCATGAGCATCGATACCGCGACCGCCATGATGCCGAGAGTGGCAGATACGTCGAGGTAGTTCGCTGTGCCTGCTGCGGTTCCGAACACCTCGCTCACCGACCAGAAATACACCCAGATCACTGCTGCACCAACAAGTGCGCCGATCTCAGGTCGGGTCAGCAGTCGCTGAATCGGACCTCTGTATGCGAGCCGCTCATCAATGCTGTCCGCATCGAGAACGTCCGCGGCTGTCTCTGTGGTCACCTGGTGCCCTCCCCAGCTCTGTGCGCGAGCATCGACCGTCCTCGTTCGATACGAGTACCCGGTCGCTCACATGCAATCGGGGACCGAGACTAGACCGTCCCGACCCCCGATTGCATGTTGCTTTCGTCCCTATCGCCTATCGGGTGCCGGCGTCAACCAGATCCTTCACGTCAGCCACGTTTGCGGTGGTGACAAAGCCAGGACCCGTGAGGATCGGCAGGCCGCCACCGGCAGTGTTGAGGTTCGTGACCTCAAGGTACATGAGGATGATCGGCAGGTAGCCCTGCAGATACTGTTGCTGGTCCACCGTGAAGTCCACATCGCCGGACTCGAGCGCAGCGATGATGTCGTTCGAGACGTCAAAGCCACCGATCGAGCAGTCTCGGCCCGCTGTCTCACAGGCACTGACCGCACGCACTGCCACATTCGGGCCGGTTCCCAGAACACCATCGATAGCCGGGTTGGCCTGGAGAAGCGCGGAGATGGAGGCTTCCTGTCCGGTCGGATCAGAATCCTCACCGACGAACTCCGAGACAACGGTGCCACTAAAGGTCTCCTCGAGGCCCTGGCAACGTTCCTCGAGACCGATGTTGCTCTGCTCCTGACGAGCACAAAGCACCGTGGTCGCACCGAGCGAATTGAAGAACTCGCCAGCGCCATTGCCAGCAACGACTTCGGTCTGGCCAACGTGCGTCGTGGCACCGAGGCCCTTGTATTGGTTCACACCGGAGTTGATCGTGTACAGCGGAATCCCGGCATCGGCTGCTGCCTTGGCTGCAGGACCGACCGCTTCAGGGCTTGCCAGCGATACGCCCAGTCCATCTGCACCGGCTGCAATCGCGGCTTCTATGTCCTGAACTTGTTTCTCCGGATCGTTGAACGACGGGCTCCACACCAGGGTCACACCGACAGCTTTCGCTGCGTCCTCAGCGCCGCGCTTGACGACCGACCAGAAGGTACCGTCGTCTGCGTGTGTCACCATGTAGAACGTCAGGTCAGAGCCCTGACCGAGATCGACATCTTCAACCGTGGTCGTTGTGTCGTCACCGCTATCGCCGTCATCACTGTCACTGCTGCTACAGGCGGCGGCCACAAGCAGTAGCGCAAGCATAAGTACGAATACTCGCATCTGTTTCATGGGTTTAGTTCTCCTCGTCACGGCGCGATTGTCAACGCCTAATACCCCGAGCCGATCAGCGGCTCCACCCGGATGTCTCAACCGACGACCCCTCGGATCGGAGTTGGAACGTTCCAAGCGAGCGCAATATACCCTCCGAGACATCGCTCCGTCAACTCAATCTTGGATCGAGCACGACCAGGTGCTCTCGGAGTCCGAAGCGGATCAGCGTCGTGCATCCTTCTCCAATCGTTGGAACGTTCCACCCCCAATCTGGTAGCGTGAATCCGTCCTACTCGCAGGAGACATCGGGTGACCCGTCAGATGCGATATGTGTGGTTCGAACGTGTGGTCCATCCACAATTGGCCGACCTCATAGATGAATCCTTCGATGTGATCGGGCCAAGCGGCACCGGCGATTCTTTCGCTGGGATATCCCGGGCCCGTGGTGTCATCGCTTCTGCTGAGCACTACACGGAAGCCGTCTTCGATCGGGCACCCGAACTCGAGGTGATCGCACGGACAGGCATCGGAGTCGAGAGAATCGATCTGAACGCGGCAACGGATCATGGCGTTGCAGTGTGCAATGCTCCGGACGGTCCGACGGTTTCGACGGCCGAGCACGCGATTGCTCTCCTCCTTGCAGTTACGAAATCGCTGAAGCGGTCCGCGTCACAGCTCAGGGCCGGCGAGGACGACCTGTATGCCAGGCATGAGGCCATCGAGCTTGCAGGGACGACTCTCGGGCTCGTTGGTTACGGTCGTATCTCGCGCAGAGTCGCCAGAGCAGCCGATGCGATGGACATGCACGTCGTCGCATACGACCCGTTCCTCGTTGTAGATGCATTCGACGTGCAGCGTGCCGACAGTCTCGATGAGCTGCTGAAGCTCTCCGACAGTGTCTCGATTCACGTGCCACTCACCGAGACGACTCGGCATCTGTTCGGCGCACATACCCTGGCCCTGATGAAGCCCGGCGCTGTGCTGATCAACACATCGCGTGGTGGCATCGTCGATCAGGATGCTCTGCTCCATGCGATAACCACAGAGCACCTTTTCGGAGCAGGTCTCGATGTGACCGACCCCGAGCCGCTCCCAAAGGATCATCCCCTGCTCCACCACGATCGCATCATTGTCACACCGCACGTCGCATCCGGAACCCTTTCCGGGAAGCGGCGTATCTTTGCGACCGCCATTGGCGAGGTTGCGCGCGTTCTTGCCGGCCGCACGCCTCACCATCTCGTGAACACGGACGTTGCCGAGCATCTACATCTACAAAGGAGCGCGACCCGATGACTGAGGGAATCCGTATCGGGCTGATCGGATTCGGATGGATGGGACAGGCCCACTCACGGTCATATCGATCGATCCCCACGTACTTCCCTGACGAAGGTGTCCACCCGCGCCTCGTCGCCGTGGCTGACAGCAGCGCCGAACGCGTCAAGCTCGCATTGGACAACTTCGGGTACGAAATCGGTACAGACGACTGGCGGAAGCTCATTGCAAGACCAGACATCGATGTGATCGACATCACCGCACCCACGGCTATGCACCTCGAGATCGCCGAAGCGGCCAGCGCCGCCGGCAAACACGTGTTCTGTGAGAAGCCGGTCGGAATGAACCCCACCGAGACGGCTGTGATCGAGCGTGCGGCGCGGGATGCCGGAGTGATCACGGGCTGTGGATACAACTACCGATGGGCGCCGATGGTGCAATACACCAAACAGCTCATCGACGGCGGCAGGCTTGGCGATCTGACGCACTATCGCGGACGATTCTTCTCGATGTACGGCAGGGAGAGGCTGGGCGTGCTCTCGTGGAGATTCATTCAGGACGAGGCTGGATACGGTGCTCTCACAGACATCATGTCCCACGCGGTCGACATGGCGTTGCACCTCGCAGGCCCGATCAAGGCAGTGGTGTCCACAAAGAACATCTTCGTCAAGGAACGCCCCCTCCCCACACCGGGCAAGGGCACACATTACGACCGAGGTTCACCGGACGACCCCACGGGGAGAGTGACGAACGAAGACTATGTCGGTGCGCTGGTCGAATTCGAGAACGGAGTGCGAGGGACGCTTGAGGCCGATCGATCGATCTTCGGTCCGCAAAGCTCCATGGCCTACGAACTCAACGGCTCACGAGGGGCGGCGTCGTGGGATCATGAAAAGCTCAACCAGCTCAAGCTCTACCTTCCGGAGGAGCAGCCGACCGACGGGTTCATCGAAGTGCTCTCGGGCGACGCATTCCCCCATCAGACCAACTTCGTGCCCGGTGGCGGCAACTCGATCGGATACGAGGACATGAAGGTCATCGAGATCCTCGAGTTCCTCAAGGCGGTCGCTTCGGGCACGCAACATCGTCCGGGCTTCTCCGAGGCACTTGCGGTGGCTAGCGTGCTCGACGCCATGACCCGGTCATGGTCGTCCGAGCAGTGGGAACCCGTTGTTGACCTGACAATATCGTGAGGAGTCATCCATGCTGAAAAACACCACAAAGGCGAAGCTCCTGGCCGGGGAGACCGTTCACGGCTGCTTCCTCAAGTATCCGCAGCCCGCATTGGCAGAGATCCTCGCACTGGCGGGATTCGATTTCGTCCTCTTCGATGGTGAACACGGAACACTCGAGCCGTCAGAGATCGAGAACCTTGTCAGAGCAGTCGAGCTTCGGGGTGCGACCCCACTGGCAAGGGTGACGACGAATCAGCCGCAGATCATCCTGCGCTACCTCGACACGGGACTCCATGGAGTGCAGGTACCGTGGGTCAACACCACCGGGGACGTCGAGCATGCAGTCCGGTCAACCAAGTACGGACCGCGTGGTGTTCGCGGCCTTGCAGGAGGTCGCGCATCGGACTGGGGATTGTCCGAACCGATCGCCGATTACACCGCCAGAGCGAACCGTGAGACGATGCTGATAGTCCATATAGAGACGTCGGATGCTGTCGAGTTGGTCGAAGAGTACGTTGAGGTTGACGGAGTCGACGTCCTCTTCCTAGGGCCAACCGATCTGTCCCACAGCCTTGGCCATCCCGGGCAAGTAGATCACCCCGATGTGCAGGCTGCGATGCAACATGTTGCCGAGGTCGTGGTCTCCAGCGACAAGGCCCTCGGGATCTACGCCGGAACCGCGGAGTTCGCAAAGGAGTGGCAAGGGCACGGAGCGAGGTACATCGCCACAGGTGTTGAGGAGTTCCTCCTGAGAGGACTTCGAACCTACCTCGATGATGTCAGGACCTGAAGCACGTGATACCAGATGTACAGCCTGGTCTCGAGGGAACTCGCGCTGTCATCACAGGGGGCGCGTCACTCATCGGCGCGGCGATCGCGTCGCTATTCGAGCGGTCGGGCGCAAGGGTTGTGCTCGGCGACATCGACAGGGATCTCGGACACGAGGTAGCCGACGGTGCAGGTGAGCGAGTGTCCTTCGTGCACACAGATGTCCAGACGACGACGACCTTGATCGCTTGCTCCGGCTCGGAGCAGGCGATCAAGGTCGAATCGATGTCGTGATCTCGGCTGCCGTGACATTCGAGGACAGTCAGCTCGACACGACTCGATCCCAGTGGCTCAACGCATTTGACGTCAACGTTGTCTCCGCGGCGATCGTGACCCAGAAGGCGCTTCCGTACATGGTGGCTGGAGGAGCGATCACCTATGTTTCGTCCGTGAGCGCACGACGGTCCCAGCCATCCCGCACTGTTTACAACGTCACGAAGGCCAGCTTATTGATGTTGGCGCAGACCGCCGGTCATCAGCTCGCTCCGGTCGGCATCAGGGTCAATACCGTCTCACCGGGCTGGACCTGGAGCAGGAGCATCGAACGGCGCTATGGATCACGACAACGTGCAGACGAATTTGCTGCGGAATTCCAACCGCTCGGCCGCATGGCTGATCCCGAAGAGGTCGCGGCCGCGGTGGCGTTCATTTCGTCACCTGCCGCCCGGTTCACAACCGGGAGCGAGCTCTTGGTCGATGGTGGGTACAGCGCCATCGGTCCAGAGGCACTGGGACAGGCAGCTGCCAAATTCCCACCGATCAAGGAGACCGAATGAGTCGTTTCAAGGGAAGGGTCGCGCTCGTGACTGGCAGTACCCAGGGCCTTGGCGAGGCAATAGTTCGCAGGTTCGCATCTGAGGGTGCTGCCGGCATCGTGGTGACCGGACGCGATGCGGACCGGGGAGCCTCGGTTGTCGCACGTCTCGAAGGGATGGGCACGCGCGCGATATTCGTTCGCGCCCACCTCGATCAACACGACGCAGTCGAGCAGCTCATCGAGGCAACAGACGACGAATTCGGTCGGCTCGACATCTTGGTCAACGCCGCAGCGCTGACGTCGCGCGGCACGATCATCGACACGGATCTCGAGCTGTGGAATACGATGATGGACGTGAACGTGAGGGCGCCATTTTTTCTCGCCCAGGGTGCGATCAGGATCATGCGGCGAGAGTCCATCGAGGGGTCCATCGTCAACATCGGGTCGGTCGCGGGTTACGGGTCCCAACCATTCCTTGCTCCATATGCGATCTCAAAAGGGGCACTCGTTCCGTTCACGAAGAACGTTGCATACGCGATGTCCAAGGATCACATCCGTATCAACACGCTCATGATCGGCTGGATGGACACGCCGGGTGAGGACGCGACCCAGAAACGTTTCCACGACGCACAGGACGGCTGGAGGGACGAGGCCGAGGCGGCAATGCCCTTCGGAAGATTGCTCAAAGTCGACGAGGTGGCAATTGCTGTTGCATTCCTCGCATCAAGCGATTCGGGGATGATGACCGGGGCGATCATCGATTTCGACCAGAGCGTGATAGGCGGGGGTGACGCCCCGAAACTCACCGCTGATGAGGTTCCTCGGTGACGTACGACCTCGTGTCCCTCGGTCGTTGCAACATGGATCTGTACTCCCAGGACATCGACGCAGCCTTTGCCGACATCACAGGGTTCGATGCCGTCGTGGGCGGCAGTCCGACCAATATCGCGATCGGTGTCAGCCGTCTCGGCCTGCGATCGGTCGCTCTCACCGCTGTGGGCGATGACGGAGTGGGCGAATTCGTTCTTCGATTCCTCCGAGACGAAGGTGTAGCCACAGAGTTCATCCCAACGATCGAGGGCAAGCTCACGTCACTCGCGATGATCGGTGTGGAACCTCCGAGTAACTTCCCGTTGTCGTTCTATCGCGAAGATCCCGCGGACATATACCTCACCAAGACCGACGTCGATGCCGTACCGTTCGATCGCGTGACGGCACTACAGGTTTCGGGGAACGCTCTCAGCCGCGGCTCGTGCGCAGAAGCAGCCGGCCATGCGCTCAATGTTGCGCGTATCCACGGAGTCACCACGTTCATGGATCTCGATCTCAGGCCGTCGGAGTGGCCCGCCGTCTCTGACTTCGGAAGGTCGATCCGCACAGCGATCCCAAACGTCGATGTTGTGATCGGAACCGAGGAGGAGTTCTACGCAGCCTTCATGCCAGTGCCCGAGAGGGTCATGCGCCGCCAACCCGTCCCCTGGGCAGAGCGAACCCGGCTCAACGATGCGATCCAGGATGCGCGTGCGTTCACATCACAGATATTCGTGATCAAACGTGGAGAGCGCGGAGCCACGATCGTCTCGACCGAAGGATCGAGAAATGTGACCGGATTCAGCGTCGGCGTCGTCAACACTGTGGGGGCAGGCGACGCGTTCGCCTCAGGACTGATCCGAAGCAGGATCAGAGGCTTGGACTGGCACGAATCCGCGCGCTTCGCCAACGCCTGCGGCGCGATCACCGTGACACGGCACGGCTGCTCCTCGGCGTTCCCGACAGAGACAGAGGTCGGCGAGTTCATTGCACGAGGGACAACACGGTGAAGACGCTGACTCCGGGCAAGATCAGGGGGCTCACCCAGGCATCGAACGATGTGGGCGTGTTCACAATCTTCGCCATCGATCACAGGGACTCCATGCGTGTCATCATCAATCCGGAGCGACCAAACCGCGTGACGGCCAAGCAGCTGACCGAGACCAAGCTCGAGTTCGTGCGAGCGATGGCACCAAGCGCAAGCGCGTTACTCCTCGACCCGGAGTACTCGGCGATCCAGGCAGTACGGACCCGTGCACTCGGAGGTCGCACGGCGCTTCTGTGCGCGATCGAGGCGCAGGGGTACCTCGGGGATCCGCATTCGCGCGCCACGATACTCCTCGAGGGATGGAGCGTGGGGAGGGCAAAGCGGCTCGGTGCTTCAGGCATCAAGCTGCTGTTGCTGTATCGGCCGGACAGCTCGATTGCGTCGAGGCAAGAGGAGCTCGTGTCAGAGGTCGTGGCCGCTTGCGCCGAGCACGACATCCCTCTCTTTCTTGAACCTGTGAGCTACGAACTCGGCGATGCCGAGACACCAGGCATTGCTCAGTTCGGAGGCAACAGGCGCGCGATCGTGTGCGAGTCCGCACGCAGACTCGGGGCTCTCGGGCCCGATGTCTTGAAGCTCCAATTCCCTTCGGACACGACCGGCGAGATCGACCCCGCCGAGTGGGAAGATGCGTGTGCCGAGCTCGAAGATGCAAGCCCGGTGCCGTGGACACTGCTCTCCGGAGGCGACCCGATCGACTCCTTCGTCGAGCAGGTTCGGATCGCATCGGCCGCAGGCGCTTCCGGTTTCTTGGTCGGTCGAGCATTGTGGGCTGATGCCGTGAGAAACAGCGGAGCTGCCAGGCGGACATTGATCGACTCATTCGTCCGTCCAAGGTTCGCCGAGCTGGCGGATATCGCCACGAGCACGGGAACTGACTGGGCAGCAAGATACAACCTGGGCAGTAGCCGATCGCCGAGTCGCAGGGGGAACGGAGAAACTCCTGAATCTGAGGAATCCCGATCATTGTAAAGAGGATATGACAAGGAAGGAATCGCACCATGAGCAGGACACTGACCGACAACGTCGCAGTCGTTACGGGGGCAAGCAGCGGCATCGGAAGGGCAACAGCGTTCGCCATGGCTGAGGCAGGCGCCTCTGTCGTGGTGACTGCGAGACGCACGGATCGCATCAATGAGGTGGCTCGGCGGATCAACGAATCCGGGGGCAGCGCCATTGCGGTGACTGCAGACGTCGCCGATGAGAACGACGTTGACCGTCTCTACGATGCCGCGATCGATAAGTTCGGAAGAGTCGACATCCTGTTCAACAACGCGGGCGTGTCGAAGTATGGGCCACTCGATTCCATCACCGTCGAGGATTACGACTGGATGATGAATACGAACATGCGCACATCCTTTCTGTGTACTCGACGATTCCTACCAGACATGCTGTCGCGCAACCGTGGACAGGTCTGCTTCCTCGCTTCCGTTGCGGGATTGAAGGGCCCTGAGAACGAAACCGTGTACTGCGCTTCGAAGTTCGCCCAGATCGGATTCGCTCAGGCTCTCGACTACGAGACCCGCGAGACGGGTGTGAAGGTCAGCGTGATCGCTCCCGGCGGCATGCACACGGAGTTCGCCATCGGCACCGGTCGGACCGAGGGCGATCCGATGCTTGACGGCATGATGGAACCGGAAGACATAGCCGAAGCGGTCATGTTCGCTCTCACGAAGCCGGAGAACGCTCGAACGTTCCTGATAGGGATGCGCTCCATGTCCGAGCCACTGTGAACCAACAAGCCAGGACACTGATCCCACACATCGACGACCTTGGGAGTGCCAAGGGCGCGAACGACGCGATGGCAGAACTTGCGGCAATCGGGTCGGTCACATCTGGCTCGGTGATCGTGCCGGCCATGTGGTTCCCAGACCTCGCGGCGATGGCCGCCACGGGAGAGTTCGACATCGGGGTCCATCTCACGCTGACGTCTGAGTCAGACGCAGCTCGATGGCGCCCGATCTCGACCGTGGAACGGTCAAGCGGCCTCTTCGATTCCTTGGGTTTCATGTGGTCGACGGTGTCTGAGCTACGCAGCGCTGCTGACCCAGTGGCCGTGGAGACAGAGATGCGGTTCCAGATCGAGACCGCCCTGAAGAACGGCATCAATGTCACACACCTCGACCACCACATGGGAGCAGCGCTATCGCCCGAGTTCGTGGAGCGCACCATTGACATCGCTGTCGATTTCAATCTGCCTGTGTTGTTCCCGAGAGACATCGAAGGCATGCTCGAGGCGAGCGAGATGGGAACAGTGGACGTGGCTGTAATCCGCAGGGCCTTGGAACGGGCGACTAGGCACGGCGTCGCGTTCGGCGACACATTTCTCATGCCACTCGAACACGGAGAGCGATCAGACCACGAAGCGGTTCTGAAGAAATGCCTGTCCGGAATCGAGGGCGGCATGACGTACCTCTCGCTTCACGCCTCGAAGCCCGGTGACGTCCAATTCATGCATCCGATCGATGCTCCGTGGCGCATCGGTGAGTACGAGGTATTCCGAGACCCGTCGTTCCACGACTGGCTGTCCGGCTTGGATGTCGACATGGTCGGTGTGAGGTGGTTGCGCGACCGCCTCAGAGAAGGCGTGTCACGGGATCGTCACGCTCTCTGACAATCCCGTCTCCGCCGAGCGCTGCAGGGCCCTTCCGATCGCCACCGCCCTCGTGCTGGCTGCAGCCATTGGCACATTGCCGCCCTCTCCTCGCACGCAGGCGACGAAGGCACGCGCCTGGTTGGCAAGACCGTCTTCTGTGGCGTCATCTGTCTTGGAGTCCTCGAGAACGCGGACGCCATCAGCCGTGGCAACGCGAGTCTGGCCGGACGGCAGCAGGTCGATGAGGAGCGCACCCTGGGAACCGAGAATCTCGGTTCGGACATCGTCGCCATATCTGCTGTTCCGGCTCAAGTCCACCGTTGCCGTCACGCCATCTCCCATTTCGAGCATCGCAACGAGATTGTCAACGTCCCCCGAAGCCCCCACCGCCGCATCGACGATTCGCAAGTTCCGACCGATGACCGATTTCACGGTCGAATCCGTGAACCACTCCGCGAGATCGAATTCGTGTACACCGCAATCGATCGCAAGACCGCCGCTGACGGCTGGATCGCAGAAGGCGGGCGGCGGCGGGTTCGCATCCCACTGGCTGAGCCGGATCATCACGGGATCACCTATGGCCCCGTCCTCCAGCGCTCTCTTGGCAGCCCTCCACGGAGAGGCGAATCTGCGCCAGAAGCCGATCTGGAGCACAAGACCCAACCGGTGGGCCAGATCTCCGAGCTTCGCTCCCTCGGAAGGGTCGAGCGACAACGGCTTCTCGCACAGGACGTGGAGTCCCGCGTCGAGCGCTGCGTGGACCATGGATGGGTGGGTCGGGGTCGGAGTCGCGATGAGCACTGCCTCGATGCCCACCTTGCGAACGATCGACTCGATGTTCGAGTACGGTGATGAGTCCAGCTCGCTTGCGATCGATTCGGCGATCTCGACTCGACTGTCCACGATCGCGACGATGTCGATTTCATCGATCCGGCTGAGAACTCGAGCATGGATCCTTCCCATGCGTCCCACGCCAATGATCGCGAGCTTCACAGGAGTCACCATGGACATGACGTTATCACCGACCGTGCATGACCGGTCCGAGCGTGATCATGCCTGCGTAAGCTGCCGACGCAGGCAGACGACCGCATGATCGAATTCATTACAGACAACCCGGATCTCCTCGGCGAGTGTCCCGTATGGGACTCGGATTCTCAGGTCTTGTGGTGGGTCGATATCGAAGGTAGAGCCGTCAGAAGGTACGACCCGGGGATCGGCACACTCGAGAGTCGCTACCTCGCCGCCCGCCCGGGATCGCTCGCCCTTACGACACGGCCCGGTCGCCTCCTCATCGCAATGGAACACCAGGTCGGATGGCTCGACTGGGGCAATGGTTCATGGGACCCCTGGCAGGATCTCGAGCCCCCGAAAACGGGAAACCGTCTCAACGATGGGCGCTGTGATCCCGTCGGCCGGTTTTGGGTGGGGAGCATGTTCGAACATACGGTCGATGAAAGATACACGGGGCTGCTCCACAAACTCGAGGCGTCGGGTGCCTCAACGACAGAGCGATCCGGCCTCGGCGTATCGAATGGCCTGGCCTTCTCACCCGAAGGCACCGTCATGTACCACGCGGACACCTTCAAGAGGACAGTCTGGATCTATGACTATGAAGCTGCGACTGGGATCCGATCGAACGAACGCGTGTTCACGGAATATCTCGACCTGCCCGGAAGACCGGACGGTGCATGCATGGATGTTGATGGGTGCTACTGGACTGCATGCGTCGGTGGCAGCGCTGTCGCACGGCTGACTCCGCGCGGCGACGTCGACCGCGTGGTCGAACTTCCCCTCACCTACCCGACGATGCCGACCTTCGGAGGACCGGGACTATCGACGCTCTTCATCACCTCCCTGCGCAGGGATGCAGCTGTGTCACAGGACGGTGAACATGAAGGCCACATCCTGGCACTCGATGTAGGTGTCTCAGGAATCCCGGAACCGAGATTCCGGGCGTGAGCAGATACGCGCGGCGAATCTCGCCTCATCTGTTGTTCACACGGAGCTGAAGGGCGATCAGCTCCTCGTCATGGTGCCCTCCCAGGTACCAACCTTCTCGCCCTTCAATGCGTCGTCATCGAACCAATAGCTCGTGACCGCTTTGGTGTCTGTGAAGAACATGATGCCGTCACGCCCCATGACGTGTAGGTCACCGAAGAAGCTGTTCTTGTGCCCGGTGAAAGGAAACACCGACATCGGAACCGGGATCCCGACGTTGACTCCCACCATTCCGGCATCGATACGACGGGCGAATTCTCTTGCGTGGCGGCCGCTCAATGTGAATATCGACGCGCCATTCGCAAATTCGTTCGCGTTGATCGCCTCGATACCCTCCTCGAAGTCCAAGACCCGCTTGATATACACCACCGGTCCGAACACTTCCTGCTGTCCGCATTCCATGTCAGACGTGATCTGATCGAGGATCGTCGGACCCATGAAGTATCCATCCTCGTGCCCTTCCACGCTCACCGAGCGGCCATCCAGAACGGGGACCGCACCTTCTTCAATCGACTTGTCGATCCAGCGAGAAACGAAGTCGTAATGATCGGCGTTCACCAGTGGCCCGAGATCGGTCGACGGATCCCATGCGGGGCCCATCTTGCGTTGTTGCGCCAATTCGCTTATCGCCTCGACCAGTTCATCGGCGATCTCCTCCTCAACCACGACTACAGGCAGAGCCATGCAGCGCTCACCGGCACATCCGAACGAAGAGTTGACAATGCGCTCCGCAGTCGCCCGGATCGGAGCGTCACGGAGCACGAGTGCATGGTTCTTCGCCTCGGTGAGGGCTTGCACCCGCTTTCCGTTCGCAGCAGCCGTCGCATAGATATGGCGTCCAACCGAAGTGGATCCGACGAAGGACACCCCTTGAACATCGGGATGGGTCAGGAGCTGCTCTGCTTCGTCCCTCGAGCACGTGACCAGGTTGAACACTCCAGGGGGAAGACCTGCCTCCTCGAGCAGCTCGGCCATGCGCATCGCGGTCTGAGGTACGTACGACGCCGCCTTGAGGACGAACGTGTTCCCCGTGGTGACCGCAAGTGGCATCATCCAACCCATGGGGATCATCGCCGGGAAATTCCACGGCACGATCCCGACGAATACGCCCATCGGCTCACGAAATGTCACCGTGTCGTAGCCATCGGCGACGTTCATCAGAGAGTCGCCGAGCATGGCAGCAGGCGTCCCGCACGCCACTTCGACAACTTCGATCGCCTTCAGGACGTCACCACGAGCTTCGCCGTACGTCTTCCCCATCTCGGTCGAGAGCAGGACGGCGAGATCATGCAGTTCAGCCTCGAGCAGCGTCTTGAGTCTGAACATGACCTGCGCCCGCTGTGACACCGGCGTGTCCCGCCATGCAGGGAAAGCGGCCGCTGCAGCGGCCACCGCTGAGTCAACCTCAGCGGCTGTGCACCGCGGCGCCTCGGCCATGACCTCACCCGTGCTGCTGTTCGTGATCTCGTAGTAGACCCCGCTCTCGGTGTCCAACCACTCCCCACCGACCAGATATTTCAGACGTTTTGCCATGCCATCACTCCTCTTGTCGCTGCTCACTGTTCAATGTTCAATTATCGGTGGCACACGGTTCCTACACCGGATCGTGAGCCCGCCATCTCGTCAGGAGAAGGATAGAGGTGAGAAAGATCGACCGACAGGAAGGCGCTGGAGGGCGGGACCACCGTTTCGGGTATGCTCAATCGAAGAGCAACCCCGTTCCGGAGTCACCGATCAGCGCCATGAGTGAATCGTACGATGCCATCGTGGTCGGTGCAGGGCACAACGGTTTGACCGCCGCAGGCTATCTCGGAAAAGCTGGGCTCAAGACACTGGTGCTCGAACAACGACCCATCGTCGGGGGCTCCGCGGTAACTGAGGAGATACATCCCGGCTTTCGCGTTTCCACGGTTTCGTACGTCGTCAGCCTCCTGCAGTCAAAGGTCATCGAGGACCTCGACCTGAAACGCCATGGATTCGAGATGCTTCCGCTCGAAGGAGCGTTGGCCGTCTGTGGAGATGATTACCTCTTCCTCATCGAAGACGAACACCACGACCGTATGGAGGTCGAGCGCTTCTCGACCACTGACTTCGAAGCCATCGAGCGGTTCCACACGATGGTTCAGGAGATCGGCGCTGTTCTGCGGAATCAGATGCTGCGCGAACCCCCAAAGCTCGACGCAGGATTGCGGGACATCGCTTCGCTTGCCAGCATGGGCATGGACATCCGCAAGCTGACGCCCGAGCAGCGTTTTCGCCTGGCACAGATGCTGACGGGTAGCGCTCGCAACATGATCGAGCGCTGGTTCGAGAGCTCGATGGTCAGGAGCATGTATGCCTCTGACTGCTTCTCTGGGAACTTCGCCAGCCTCGACCAACCCGGGTCAGCAATCCCGTTCTTCCACATGGCGATCGGCGAACTGGACGGCGAGTTGGGTGCCTGGAGATTGGTGAAGGGCGGCATGGGCGGTATCACCCAGGCGATGGCATCCTTCGCTCGGTCGAGAGGCGTCGAGATTCGGACGGCTGCACCGGTTGCGAGGATCCTCGTTGAGGAGGGCAGGGCAGTCGGTGTCCGTTTGAAGGACGGCGAGGTACTCAGCAGTCGCTGCGTCCTGGCGAACACCGATCCGAAGCGCACGTTCCTGGATCTGGTCGATCGAGCTGATCTCGACGAAGATTTCGCCAGAGACATCGAGCAGCTGCGCATGGGCCACAGCTCGATGAAGGTCAACCTTGCGCTCAGCGCCCTGCCGGACATTCGATTCGGCGAGCTACGCGACACAGACCGGTGGAGTCGATCGAATATTTCCATGTTCCCTGACGTCGAGGGCCTCGAAGCCAATTACACCGCCGCAGCGGCGGGGCGGCTGCCCCAGGAGCCACGTCTCGAGATCACGATTCCGTCCACGATCGACGACAGTCTGGCACCTCCGGGTCAGCACGTTGTGAGCGTCCTCGCCAAGTACTACCCGTACAGACTGGCCGATGGCCTGCATTGGGACGACATCAAAGAGGACGTGGCAGACAAGATCGTCTCATACATGACCCGTTTGATGCCGAATCTTGCAGACGTGGTCATCGGGCGCCAGATACTCAGTCCACTGGATCTCGAGACGATCTACGGATTGACAGAGTCTGACATCTTCCACGGTCGCCATGATCTGGATCAGCTGTTCAGCCTACGCCCCCATCCTCGGGCAGCTCAGTATCGGACACCTATCGCGGACCTGTACCTGTGCGGCTCCGGAGCCCATCCCGGGGGTGGTGTCACCGGTGCTCCCGGGCACAACGCAGCACGAAGGGTCATCTCCGATCTCAAGAGACGACGAAACCGAGATCAGCGAGATCGGCTCTGACCGCAGGATCTTCTATCAGTCGACACAGGGCGACAATCGCCGGGCGCTCCATTCGATCTTCCCGGATCGCAACGTCGTACCTCTCGTCTGCAACGAAGAAGAACCCAAGTCCCGCAGCAACAGCGATGGTGTCGAGGGTCATCCCCCAGTCAGCGCGGCCCTGCTCGATCGCCGCAGCGACGGCGTGATGGGTCCTGGCCTGATGCAGGTACCCATCTGGCTGTACCCCGTCGAGCAAACCATCGATGAGGATGCGGGTACCACTACCTGGATTGCGGTTGATCATCCGCCGATCCCCACTTCCAAGCACCGAGATCATGTCATCGAGTGTCGCAACATCAAACAGCGGATCGTCGTGTCTGAAGGCGATGCCCTGGCGACGACCGTAGCCACGGACGAGCCGCACTCCTTCTGGGAGGAACGGCTCGTTGTATTCGCCACTTGACTCGTCGAGCAGATGTACGCCGGCCACATCACCCTCACCACGGGCAAGCGCCCCGATGCCCGCTGTCGAGCCGACCGCGATCGACTTGACACGGAACCCTTCCTCGGCCAGCAGGCTGAGAACATGATCGAAACCGATGCAGTGGCTTCCGATGGCCACCAGATCCGCTGGCCGCGTGTCTGCATCGATGAGCGTCACCGTGAGTTGACTGCCTTCGGCGACATATTCGATGGTGGCGGGTATCCGGATGAATCCATCGGCTCTTCCGAAGGCCGTGACACTGCCCGATCCCGCTCCGAGCGGGTACGCGGTCAGCCCGCGTGAACCCTCGACCAGATCGACAAGGGAGTACTCTGTCCGTCCGGGAACCGAGTTGATGCGCATCGGGGCCACCGCTTCGACCGTTCGTCTCATCTCGGAAGGGTGGCCGGAGAGTCGCCGCAGCAGCGGTGCAACGAACTCATGGAACGTGAAGATCGCCGACGTCGGAAATCCTGGCAATACGATGATGGGTACCTCAGCCACCACTGAGAGCAGGACGGGCTTTCCCGGCTTCAGGGCGACTCCGTGCACCACCACGCCTGGAGACTGCGGGTGCCGATCAGCGAGTCGTTCAACGACTCGAGCGTTCACATCGCCCTCCCCTTTGGATGTACCTCCGGACAGGACCACCACGTCGACGGCATCTGTACCCGATAGAAGCGACTCCAACAGGGATTCCAAGCGCTCCTCATCATCCGGGACGATTCCACACGGCCGTGGCTCGCAGCCAACCTCGGTAATCGAATCCAGCAGGATCCGCTGGTTCGAGTCGTACACCTCGCCGATCCCAATCGAATCGCCCGGAGCGACGATCTCGTTGCCGGTCGATATGACGGCGACCCTCGGTCGAACCACGACTTCGACTCGTTCGACACCAACGGCCGCGAGCACTCCGGTCTCTCGCGGCGAGAGGCGGGTTCCCCGACGAAGCACCGCCTCACCGCGCCCGATGTCGGATCCGGCAAAGCTGACATTGCCGCCCGGCACCGCGGCCCGGGACACACGGACGATCCCATCACTCAGTTCAGTGTCCTCGACCATCACGACGGCATCTGCTCGACGCGGAACAACCGCCCCGGTTGCGATCGGCACGGCGACACCGGCGATCACCTCGAAACCATCCGGTGGTATCCGGCCTGCGGCCAGAACAACGTCAGAGACCACCATCGAGATGGGGTCGAGCTCCTCGGCTCCGAACGTGTCGATCGAGCGCACCGCGAATCCGTCCACGTTGCTCCGGTCGAACCCGGGCACATCAACCAGGGCAGTGACATCGCCTGAGAGCACGCGGTCCAACGAGGCATCCAACGACACCGTCTCGGATCGGGATTCGAGGTGGGCACAGGCCGCCTCGAACCGGATATGGGCGACGGCTTCGTCGACAACATCGAGAAACTGCTCCTGTTTCACCCATCACCGACCGGTTCGTACAGATGCACCTTGACGCTCGCTCCCTCGCCGTACCCTTCGAGACCCGCGGGGACGACGACAAAGCCCGAAGCCCTTGTGACCGAGGAGAGCACTGAAGCTCCCGAAATGGCAACAGGCTCGACCACTCCTTCGGCGACGACGACCCGTGCGTAGTCCGTGCGACCGATCTGGGAGACGAGCCGCTTTCGGAGAGGCAGCGTGACCGAGCGGTACGGCCATGCTTCGGGCCTCCCCCCCATCACGCGGATCACCGGTCCGGCGAAGAAGTCGTAGGCGACCAGACAGGACACAGGATTGCCCGGCAGGATCAACACTGGCGTGGCACCTATTCGCCCGATACCTGTCGGGGAAGACGGCCGCATCGTGACGCCGTGTACCGCAAGCTCGCCCAACTCTCGGACCAGCAGCGGAACTCGATCCTCGATGCCGACCGACGCGGCACCGGACGTCACTATGACGTCAGCACCCGGAAGCGCCAGTGCTTCTCTCATCGCATCTTCGCCATCGGGTAGACGAACGACTTCACCAAGCCCCCCGTCGCGGGCCACCAGTGCGACAAGCATCGGGGAGTTGCTGTCGATGATCATTGTGCCCTTTGGTCGGTCACCGGGCGGCAAAAGTTCGTCGCCGGAAACGATGATGCGCACGATCGGACGGCGATGCACCAGAATCGGGTTTTCACCGATCGACGCCAGGAGGCCGATGTCATGTGGCAGCAGGCGGCGGCCCTTCGGGAGAACCGTGGCTCCCACCTCGACATCTTCTCCCACACGACCGATGTTCTTCGCCTGGGCAACCGGGGCTCGCACTTCGAGACGATCGCCCTTCTCCACCGCGTCTTCCGCGCGCAGCACAGCGTCTGCGCCTTCTGGAACCGGAGCGCCCGTCATGATTCGCCCTGCAGCTCCCCGAGAGATCGGGGCTCCTTCATCGCGGCCCGGCATGGACGGTCCGACCACGTTCAGGATCACGGGGTCATACAAGGACGCCCCGTAGGTGTCCTCGGCACATACAGCGAAGCCATCCATGGTCGCCCGCCGGAATGCGGGAACGTTGACCTCGCTCTGCACATCGTTCGCGAGGACTCTCCCGATGGACTCGATCACCCGTACTGCCTCAACTGGCAGCGGAACCACATCGTGCAATGCTGCCGCTCTCGCTGTCTCAACCGTCGCGCGCTCACGGAAGCCCCTCATCCGGACGTCTCTCGTGCCTCCAGATTCTGCGACCATTTCAGCGTTTCAACAGAGGCGCCGGAGCGTCCAGCCACAGATCACAACGAGAGCTCGGCCTTCAGCCAGCCGAGTCCCAAACCATCGAGCGTCTCGGCAGTCGGATTCCCCGTCACCGGGTCCCAACCAGCCATCTCGTAGTACGTGTTCAGGGCAGCCTCGAACTGGTCTCGATCAAGAGCCTTGCCGTCACTCGGACCACCCTCGAGCGGTTCGAACAGCCGCTTCGGAAGAGTGTCCTGTTCGCGTGTTATGCCTTCTCTGGCATTGAATGCCCTCAGCATGTTGAGACGCCTGGCACCGAGCGTCATCAGATCTGACACCGTCAGCTCCTCACCGTGCACCGCGCTGATGACACCGGCGAGCTCCTCCATACCGAGGAGCTGCCACGCGGGTCCGAAGACGAACTGGCAGGCGTCAGCCGTGTCGAGCGCCGAATACGCATATTGGGTTTTCAGAGCGAATTCGATCTTGGCCTCGTTGAGCACGTCTTCAGGTTGCGGATCGGTGAGACCGATGTCGGCCATGCGTTTCCCATACTTGTCCGGAGACGATGCGACAACCTCTGGTGTGTAACCCGGGTCGTGCTCACTCGACTGGTGATCAGCACCAAACGGATTGACCGCATAGATCACTGCGAGCGACGGCTTCACCCGCGGCATGTGGGCTGGAAGCTCTGCGCCCTTTACGGCTATGACGAGATCCTCTGCACCCTTTCCGATTCGGGTGCTTGCTCGAGCGGAACCCTCAGCCAATACATCACCGAAACCTTCACGCCTGAGAGTCTTCTCGAGCATTGCGATCATGGCATCGGCCTTGCCCCACCCGAGCTCGATCCCATCGGTGTCATCCAGGGTGATGAGACCCTCTTCGAAACAGTCGATGGCGAAGGCCATGGTCGCCCCGGCTGCGATCGTGTCCACACCGTACTGATTGCAGAGCTGGGCGGCGTAGGCGGTGGCATGAATGTCGTCGATGTCGCAGTACGAGCCGAAGACAGAACTCGTCTCATACTCGGGACCACCGTATTTCGGGTCGATCGCACGTTCTTCCCACTCGGACTCGACGACTCTCTTGCACCGTACGGCACATGAGTAACAGGTCTCTCGACCGAGTTTGAGCTGAGTATCCTCGTCTGCACCTCGCAGAAGTTCGTCGAAGAGCCTCTCCCCGCCGATCGCTGCGGCTCTGTCGTAACCCATCCATCCACTCTTGTAGTTCCGTGTGGGCAGTCCGCCGACCGCGTTCTGACTTTCCAGGATGCCGAGGGTTCCGTACTTGGCAAGACCCCACACGTCTTCGTCCGCCCTCACATTCGCGATCGAAGGTCTCATGATCTCGCGGACACGATCCGGATCGGCCATCGGCAACTTCTTCTTGCCGCCGCGCACCACGATGGCCTTGAGCTTCTTGCTCCCCATGACGGCGCCCATGCCGGTTCGCCCGTGGGCGCGGGTCGCCATGTTCAGGATCGCGGCAAAGCGGACGAGCTTCTCACCGGACGGGCCCACCTGGGTGACCTGTATGCGCTTGTCGCCCAGCTCTTCGGCCAGCATCTCATCGACGTCACCTGTCATCTTGCCCCAGAGATGGCTGGCGTCGCGTAGTTCGACCTCACCCTGGTGTATCCACAGATATACCGGCTTGGGCGAGATGCCTCGGATCACGATGCCGTCGAACCCTGCGAACTTCAGTTCGGCAGGCCAGAAACCGCCGGCCTGACTATCGCCGACGCCACCCGTCAGCGGGGATTTGGCAACTACCGTCGCACGACTCTGGCCGGCGATCGGTGCGCCCGTGATACCGGCCAACATGAAGACAAGGGTGTTCTCCGGCCCATAGGGATCTGCTCCCGCAGGAGTGTTCTTGAGGAGGTAGTAAAGGCCAAGAGCGCTGCCGCCCATGTACTTTCGGTACAGATCTTCGGGAGGTTCTTCGACGTCGAGAGATCCGGACGTCAGGTCCACGTGCAGAATCTTCCCTGTGTATCCCTGAAGCACAGTCATCTCCAATCAACTGATGGTGAGCGCTGACATTCTACCCGGCATGGACTCATCGGACTGCCGGCGTCCGGGAAAGAGAGAACTGTTCATACTCGTTCTCCGACGGGACACCCCAGCACGCCCAGAAGTCGCCCGTCGCCGGGCGCATGATCGCCGCACCGGAACTCTCATAGTCGAATATGGGATCCCGATGGCGACAGATCGAGCGCCGGTCGGCGAACAACACCATGAGCCCCTCGATCGTGTGAGGCCGATCTTCCAACAGCTCGGTCGCCTGCTCGATCCGGTCGGCCGACGATCGAGCGAGCGACTCGGGACGTTCGGCTTCCACACCTGCCGTTTGTGGGAAGAGGCAATGGTTCGTGTGCACCAGCGGGTCGGTGTCAATACGCATGACGTGATGCACTGATGGTGTCGCCTCGATCGATGCGCCGTTGCCCTCGGAATCGAAGATCATGAAATTGTGCCCCCCGGCCAACGGTGCCTCGACAATGCACCCAAGCGCTGCGTCAAGTGTTGTCTGCCTGAGTGCCTTGCGCACGACGAACGGCCAAGTCACACCCAGCGCACCATCAGTGACGGTGAGATTGTTGATTCCGATCGCGATTCCTGCGGTGTTCATGCCGATCTGGCCAAGTGCCCCGTGGGTCGTGAACACAAGGGCCTGCGGATCATCGTTCGTTGCAACATCGAGCATGAACACGTGGGGTGTGGCTGATGCATGCATGTCCCACGTCTGGGCGAGGAAGCCGGCACCCTCTGACTGTGCGTCCGTCGTGATCACAGCGGTGCAGGAGTCCTCAAATGCCGTTCCTCCAGCGACGGCCCGCACCGTGTCGATGAAGTCGGTGTATCCGCCGACGATCACCGCCTCGGCGGGTGAGATACTTGCCGCATCAGCCATCGCGGTCATTTCTACGAACAATGCGGAGTCGTACCCCTCGTGAGCGTCGAGCATTTCAGCTGCGATACCGATGATGCCTTCACGGTCGAGGTCGGTTCCAGCCGCCGCGAGCGCGATTCGATCATCGACGTACTCCCGGATCTCGGAAGTGAACATGGCGCCATGCGTGAAGCCAACTTCCCGTGGCGTGCCTTGTGTGATCAGTCGTGTGAGTTTCGGCATGTACATCACTCCAACGTGGCGGGTCCACGATTCCGTCGCTTCGACTCATCGAGCGTACACGCTTCTGTCGATGGCGCGTAACCGTGCGACGAAAGGGTCAACCACGAGCGTATCGATCATGAAGTGATCTGTTGGCTGATATATCGCTGCGTGACTGACTGCCTATAATCGAATCGAGAACAAACCACTTGAGCAGAAGGTCATGGTTCCCGTCGACATCCACAGATCCATGGCTAACTCGAGACCGAAGGTCTACTGGACGGATGATCTGGCGGCCCCAGAACGTGCTGCGCCCATTGTCGGCGCGGCTGGTGCCGACCTCGTCGTCGTCGGGGCGGGCTTCAGCGGCTTATGGGCCGCGATCCTTGCGGTCACAGAATCGCCCGGTCGATCTGTGGTCATTCTTGAAGCCGACACTGCCGGCTTCGGCGCGAGCTCTCGCAATGGTGGATTCCTCGAGGCCTCCCTCACACACGGAATCGGCAACGGGATGTCGCACTGGCCGAGAGAGTTCGAGCGTCTGGAGCATCTCGGTAAAGAGAATTACAGGGCGATCGTCGAGTTCATCAAGAAGAACGATCTCGATGTGGGTCTCGAGGAGACAGGAGTCATCGGTGTCGCAACCGAGCCGTGGCATGTCGCAGAGATCAAGAAGACCCAGGCGATGCACCATCGCTTCGCCCAGAGCGCGGAGGTCCTTGATCGCTCAACGGTGCGCGAAAGGGTGCATTCGCCAACCTATCTCGCCGGTCTGTACGTGCCTCACGGCACGGCGATCATCAACCCTGCACAGCTCGCGTGGGGCCTTCGACGTGTTGCCGAGAGTCTCGGTGTCGTCTTGTACGACGACAGCCCTGTGATCGGAGTCGAGGAATCCAACGGCCGTCTCGTCGTCACGACGCCGAGAGGTTCTGTCAGGACTTCGAAAGTGGTTGTCGCCACAAACGCGTATCGAAGCCCGGTGCGCAAAATGCGAAAGTTCATCGTCCCCGTCTATGACTACGTGCTCATGACGGAGCCGCTCACCGGCGAGCAGATGGCGACTCTGGGGTGGGAGGGCCGCGAAGGGCTCTCAGACGTCAGCAGCCAGTTCCACTATTACAGGCTCACCACAGACAACAGGATCCTGTGGGGTGGATATGACGCCATATATCGCTTCAACAGCGCCGTTGGTGAACAGTACGACCAGGCAGGCGGAACCCACCAGGTCCTCGCAAAGCACTTCTTCGAAACGTTCCCTCAACTCGCGGATGTGACGTTCACACACAGGTGGGGTGGCCCCATCGCAACAACTTCTCAGTTCACTGCGACATGGGGTACCTCCCATGGAGGAGACCTGTCGTGGGTCGGCGGGTATACGGGTCTTGGTGTTGGAGCGGCCCGCTTCGGGGCGAAGGTAGCCCTCGATCTCGTTGATGGCACAACGAGCGAGCTCACCGAGCTCGAGATGGTGCGAAAGCAGCCGATCGCCTTCCCCCCTGAGCCTTTCCGGTATGTGGCAATCCAGATGACCAGAAGAGCCATCGCTCGTTCAGACGCAAGGCAGGGCCGCAGAGGCGCGTGGCTCAAGATTCTTGACCGCTTCGGTGTCGGGTTCGATTCCTGAGGATCCACCAACGAGCCGTCGCGCGAAGCGTGACGAGCCTGGTGTTGGCGAAGGCGGCATCAAGCGGGACGCGGGAGCGATTTCAGCTCGGCGGCAGACCCCACGCATACGTCTGCTTCGTCAGCCTCAGGTATGTGAAGGTCTCTGTCGACGACACGCCGTCGATGGCGCGTAGCTGTCCGATCACGGCCAGCAGGTGGTCGTTATCCGTGCAGAGTACTTCTACGAGTAGGTCGAAGCGGCCTGCCGTCAGGACGACATAGGTCACAGGGTCGAGCTCCCCGATCTTCTCGCTCAGCACCTCGATGTCTCCGTCAGATGTGAGGCCGATCATCGCCTGCATGGTGAAACCGATGCGCAGCGGATCAGTGACAGCAACGATCTCAAGTGTCCCAGACTCAAGAAGCCGGTTGACACGAAGTCGGATCGCTGCCGGCGAGAGATCGATGTCCCTTGCAAGTTCGGCGAAGCTGGCGCGCCCGTCGAGTTGAAGAGCGGCAATGATCTTCAGGTCTTTCTGGTCCAGCTCGAAGTCCATGGTGTCACCCGTTCGTGAAGTTGACGGAATTGCGTCCCGCCTCCCGCAAGGCGAAGCGTGACGCAATTCTTGCATGTTGGCGGAATGGGGGCAACCGTTCCGATCCTCAGGAGTGATTCCAATGACGATCAGACAGACAACTGTCCCATCTCGTTTCGATTCGATCGTGAGTTGTCCCTCTGACAAACGATGACGATTCAGTGCCAGAGCACTGTTGGTGATACGATATGATGGCGTACTGTGGCTTGCGATTCGCTCGCGTGCTACCCTCCAGTGAGCGAAAGCTGAGAAGACTGCCAGACATCCTTGTCGTCGATGGCGTACCGGTCCACGGGCTTACGATGCAACTTGGAGATGTGGCGGATCCGCATGGAGGCCGTGATGACGACGAATATCGATCCAGGTCGGGTTGCTGAACTGACCACGAAGATGGAGGACGCGCTGCGGGCGCGCACCAGGATGTCAGGGGAATTCGTCGAGGATGCAAGTCAGGTTCTGCCTGCGGGAGTGGCATCGTCTTTCCAGGAGCAGTCGCCCCATCCCATTTACATCGTGGAGGGGCACGGCTCGAAGGTCAAGGATCTCGACGGCAACGAATATTCCGACTTCCACAACGGTTTCGGGGTCATGGTCGTTGGCCATTCACATCCTGTGATAGCGAAGGCCATCGCTGATGCGGCCTCTCGCGGCACCCACTTTGCAGCACCCAACCAGGGCGCAGTTCGTGTGGCCCGAGAACTCTCCCGACGTTTCCGACTGCCGAAGGTGAGGTTCTCGAACTCAGGCACAGAGGCAACACTGGATGCGATCAGGCTCGCAAGGGCGTACAGCGGACGCGAGTCCCTCGTAAAGATCGAGGGCTCATACCACGGCCATCACGATGCGGTGATGATATCGGTACATCCAGATGCTGCAGACATCGGGCCCCGCTCTCGTCCAGTATCAGTCCCCCAGACCGCAGGAATTCCGAAGGCCCTGCTGGAACTGACTGTCGTGGTGCCTTTCAACGACCCGGATGCCCTCGATGAGGTCCTGGCAACCAATCCCGACATTGGCTCGATGATCATCGAGCCGATCATGATGAATATCGGAGTGGTGCCGCCCAACGATGGGTATCTCGAGGCAGTACGAGAGATCACCCAGAAGCACGACGTCGTATTGATCTTCGACGAGGTCAAGACCGGCGCAACGATCGCATCGGGTGGGGCCGTTGAAACCTACGATGTGGTTCCCGATCTGGTCGCCCTCGCCAAAGCCACAGGGGGCGGAACACCGATCGGAGCCATACTTGGAACCGAAGAGCTCATGGGACAGATCACCGACGGCACGGTCACCCAGATCGGCACATTCAACGGAAACCAACTCACGATGGCAGCTGCCGAAGCGACCCTGATCAAGGTGCTGGACGACGAGGCATATGTCTATCTCGACAGGGCCGGAAGGCGGATGCTCGAGGGATGTCAAGCCGTCTGTGACAGATATGGGCTGCCTGCCCATACCGTCGGTGTGTCGTCCAAGGGCTGCGTCATGTTCGCCACAGAACCGATAGTTGACTATCGGTCATACGTCAATCACTTCGATGAGAAGCTCAACTACCTGGGATGGCTCTACCACATGAACAACGACGTGTACATGACACCGGGCGCTGACGAACAGTGGACGCTGAGCATCATGCACGGCGACGATGAACTCGACCACTACGTGGCCGTGTTCGAGGAGTTCGCCAAAGACATCACGAACGGATAGCAATGGAAGGGTATCTCACTCATGGCTACAGCCGAGACGACCACCGGATCTGGCACCGAGCTACCTGACCGCACTGAAGTTCTCGTCATCGGTGGCGGCATCATCGGATGCAGCGTTGCCTATCACCTGACACGGCGCGGTATCACCGATGTCACGATCATCGAGCAGGGCGCCCTCACAGGCGGATCCACGTGGCACGCAGCGGGACTCGTCTCTCAGCTCAAAGCCTCCCACAGCCTCACGAAACTGGCGACGTATTCCGCCCGCCTGTTCGAAGAGCTCGAGGATGAGACGGGGCAGGCAACTGGGTACCGCACGGCGGGTTCGATATCTGTTGCTGCAGATGATGAGCGATGGGAAGAGATACTCCGGGGCGCTTCGATGGCCACCACGTTCGGTGTCGAGACCGAAGTGATCGATCTCGATCGAGCCGCAGAGATGTGGCCCCTCCTCAACACGGACGATCTTGTAGGTGCACTCTACATTCCACACGACGGCCAAACCTCTCCTGTTGACACGACCCTGGCGCTTGCGAAGGGAGCCAAAGCAAGAGGGGCAAGGATCATCGAAGGTGTTGCCGTTGAGAAGCTGTTGGTATCCAATGGCAAGGTCATCGGCGTTGAGACCGAGCGGGGTCGTATCGAGGCAGAGACGGTCGTGCTCGCCACCGGTATATGGAGCCGTCATCTTGCGGCGACCATCGGTGTGAACGTGCCGCTTCAGGCGTGCGAGCACTTCTACATCGTTACCGAGCCGCTCGACGGCGTCGAGCGAGGTATGCCAACGCTGCGCGACCCGAGCAGTTACACGTACTTCAAGGAAGAAACGGGCAAGATCATGGCCGGTTTCTTCGAGCCGAGGGGCAAGGTTTGGAAACTCGAGGGCATTCCCCGCGACTTCTCGTTCGGGACCCTGCCGGAGGACTGGGCGCATGTTGGTCCCATCTTCGAACGCGCCATCCATCGTGTGCCGGCACTGGGCGAGTGCGGTCTCCAGCTCTTCTTCAACGGTCCTGAGGCCTTCACCCCTGACGGTGTGTATTACCTCGGCATGGCTCCGGAGGTCGATGGGTGCTTCGTTGCGGCCGGATTCAACTCGGTTGGACTTCAGTCCGCAGGTGGTGTTGGTTGGGTTCTCGCAGACTGGATCGCTGATCGGCATCCTCCGATGGATCTCTCCGCTGTGGATATTCGGCGTGCCTTCCCCTTCCAAGGCGACCCCGAATATCTCAAGGAACGCATTCCTGAGAGCCTGGGGCTCCTATACGCCATGCACTGGCCGTTCCGCCAGTACGAGAGTGCACGCAACCAGCAGATGTCCCCCATCCACGGGCGCATCGAGGCGGCAGGCGCGGCATTCGGCGAGGTTGCCGGCTGGGAGCGACCGAATTGGTTCGCCATCAATGATCAGGAACCTGTGTACGAGTACAGCTATGGCAAGCAGAACTGGTTCGATGCATCCGGTGTCGAGTGTGCCGCCGTGCGCAACGCTGTCGGGTTCTTCGATCAGACGTGCTTCGTCAAGTTCCGCGTTGAGGGTCCTGATGCCCTCACGGCGCTGAACGAGATCTGTGCGAACGATGTTGATGTTCCACTGGGCAAAGCCGTATACACCCAGTGGTGCAATGATCTTGGTGGCATCGAGGCCGACCTCACCGTCACCCGTATCGCAGAGAACGAGTACTTCGTGGTGACTGCAGCGGTATCAGGCACGAGGGACAGCGCGTGGCTGCGGCGCGGCTGTCGCGATCACGCCGTAACGATCACAGACGTGACCGTTGAGCAGGCGATGTTCGGGGTGATGGGTCCGCACTCGAGAGCGCTGCTGTCTGACTTGACTTCTGCGGATCTGACCAACGAAGAGTTCCCCTTCGGTACCGCCCGGCGCATCGAGGTGGCCGGACACGACGTGCTCGCGATGAGAATGACCTACGTAGGTGAACTCGGCTGGGAGCTGTACGTACCATGGACAGATGCGACGTCACTCTACGATGCCATATTCGAGGCAGGCGATGCTCACGGTCTGATGCACGCCGGGTACCACGCCATGAACACGCTTCGGCTCGAGTCTGGATATCGCCACTGGGGCCACGACATAACAGACGAGGACACTCCCCTCGAGGCCGGACTCGGCTTCGCGGTGGCCTGGGACAAGCCGTCCTTCAGAGGCAGGGATGCATTGCTGGCTGACCGCGAACTCCCCACCACGAAGCGTCTCATCCAGTTCCGCCTCGAGGATCCCGATCGCCTGCTCTACCACGACGAGCCCATCTACAGAGATGGTGAGCTCGTCGGCCGTACGAGCTCGGGCATGTGGAGCTACGTGGAGGATCGATGCCTTGCCATGGGCTACGTCAATTACACCGATGGTGTCACCAGGGATTGGCTTGACGCGGGCGTCTTCGAAATCGAAGTTGCAACCGAGCGGATTCCGGCCACAGCATCGATCAGGTCGTTCTACGACCCGAGGAACGAACGCGTGCGTCTCTAACGCCGCTTCCCGGAGTTACTCGCGCCGGAACGGAACGGGAACCGGTACGTCAGCGTCGAGTTCGCGTGCGTAGCGGTGACCTGAGTAGACGGACGTCGCGATGGTTCCCGGTGCGAGGCAGTCACCGATTCGCGTGACATTTATCCGATCGACCAGTGCGTGATACAGGTCGTCCTGTGGCTTGCGAGAAGTCGCCATCACGACATTCGATGCAGCGACGTCGTGCGTGCGCCCTGTGAACACACACTCAACGGTCACAGAGCCCTCACCGATGCTCGCCAGGGACATCCCAGTTTGCAGATCGACACCAAGAGAGAGGAGTCTCTGCTGGATGCGGTACTGCTCCTCGGTGTGGGTTGTCCACGTGGACACCTCGTTGGCCGGTGTCACGAGAGTGACGTCGAGACCTTCCTTGCGGAACTTCTCTGCGATGACACCTCCGATGTAGTAATGATCGTCGTCATAGACGACCACGTGGCCGGACGGCACCATGCCTGCCATGACGTCGTCCGGTGTCATCACCCCGGAGCCATCCCAACCGGGAATCGGGTCTTCATGCCAACGCCCGATCCCGTCCCGCCGCCACGTCGCTCCGGTTGCGATCACGACGTGGTCGGCGGAGAATTCGAGAATCTGTTCCTCGTCGACGACGCTCTCGAGGTAGTACTCAACATTCGAGAGCTTCGCCATCTGGTTGAGTCGCCACTCCGTGACGCGAGCCCATTGGTTGAGCCCCGGAAGTTGGGATTCGAGTGAGACCCGGCCACCAAGCTCCCTGCGAGCCTCTGCGAGCATGACGTCGTAGCCGCGCTTCCCCAGTGCAACGGCGGCCTCGAGTCCGGCGGGTCCGCCACCCACGATCAGGACCGTCGAGTCGGATCCCTTGGGTGGAATGAACTCCGGATGCCAGCCTTTTCTCCACTCCTCCCCCATCGTGGGATTCTGGGTACACCGGATGGGTGTACCCGTCTGGTCACCCGTGTAGCAGATGTTGCAGCCGATGCACTCGCGGATCTCGTCTTCGCGTCCCTCTGAGATCTTCTGAGGAATGAATGGGTCAGCGATCGAGGGACGGGCGGCACCAACGAGATCGATGACACCCTGGCGAACGAGGCGCAACATCGTGTCCGGGGACGTGAATCGACCGACGCTGACCACTGGCTTGCTCGTCACGGTCTTGACCCAGGACATCGTTTGCTCGAGCCCTGCCTCTGGAACGAAGCGCGACGTGCCCATTTCGTAGCTGTAGTCGTGCACGACGATATCCCAGAGGTCAGGGAGTTCACCGAGCATTTCGATCATCTCGCGCGGCTCAGATGTGTCCTGATCGTTGTCAGGCCCGCCGTTACTCGCAGAGAATCGCACAGCCACGGCACATGTGTCGCCGACGGCCTCCTTGGTCTCTTCGATGAGCTCGCGCAGGAGGCGTGCCCGATTCTCGAGCGAGCCACCATATTCGTCGGTTCTGCGATTCGACGGCAACAGGAACTGGCGGATCAGGTACCAGTGTGCCGCATAGACGTACACGATGTCGAAACCGGCACGCTGGGCCCGTTTGGCCGCCGCAAGATGCCAGCGCTTCAGATCCCGAATATCCGACTTGTCCATCGCTCGGGTCTGGACCGGGTCCCATACACCTGCCGGCTGACTCGCCGGACCCAGAGGTGCCTCCCTGGAGTAGAAGTTCGCGCTCCCTGCCCCACCGTGCCACAACTCGACGCCAGCCAGTGCGCCATGAGCGTGCACCTCGTCGACTGTCATCGCAAGCGACGCGATGTCCTCGTCGTCCCACAGGGATGCCGAAGGAAACGGCTCATCATCCGACGATGGGTGTATGGAGCAATACTCCGTGCATACTGTTCCCCACCCTCCCTCGGCTTTGACGCCGCGCATTGTGGCGAGCGACTTGGGACGGCGGTATCCCATTCCCGTGCAATGAGGAACCTGGTAGAAGCGGTTCGGCGCAGTAACCGGCCCGATCTGTACGGGTTCAAAGAGGATGTCGAATCGGGGGTCGCGGGGCATCGTCATCTCCTGGTGAACTCGTATCCCTGGCGCCTCTGTTGGCGCAGACACACATATCGGATTCTACTTGAAGGAGGGTCGGCCCCAACTGGGCCGACCCTCCACTCCCCCACGGTTGTACGCGTGCGTGACCTCTCTCAGCCCTTTGCTGCCGAGAATGCGTCTGCGTAGTAGGTGTTGAAGTCGCCGAGGTCCTCGAAGAACTCGAGTATCTCCATGGTCTCCGGCAACGGATAGATGGATGGATCTTCGAGAATCTCCGGGTAGATGAACTCCTCCGCCGCTTCGTTCGGACTGGCGTAGTAGTTGTAGTTCGTCAGCTCCGCGCCGTTCTCGGCGTCGAGCATGAAGTTGATGAACGTCTGGGCCGTACACGGATGCTCCGCCGATGTCGGTATTGCCATCGTGTCAACCCAGGCCGCCGAGCCTTCCAAAGGAATGGCATAGCCATAGTCCTCGTAGGCGTCATAGTCGTCCGTGGAGATCCTGTCGAACTCACCAAGGAAGTCACCGTTCCAGCCCTGGGCAACTACGGTCTCACCGGTCGTGAGCAGGGTCCAGTATGCCGAGGAGTTGAACGCAGCCAACCGATCCTTCGTCGCGTTGATAAGCGCTGCGGCTTCGTCAACTTCGTCCGGGTTCGTCGTGTTCAGCGAGTAGCCCAGATACTTCAAAGCCGAACCCATCGTCTCGCGCTCATCGTCGAGCAGCGAGATGAACCCGGTGTTCGGAGCGCTCACATCCGGATCGAAGATGACTGCCCATGAGACACCGTTCTCGTCATCGATCGAGCCGTACAGATAGCCGATGCCGGTCGTTCCCCATTGATAGGGCGCAGAATGTTGATTCCCAGGATCATATGGCGGATTCGCAAAGAGATCAGCGATGTTCGCCATATTGGGGATCACCGTCGGGTTGAGCTTCACGAGCAGATCGGCGTCGATCATCTGTGCAACCATGTAGTCCGAGGGCACGACGAGATCGTACGCGACACCTGCGTCGATCTGTGCGAGCATCACCTCATTGGAGTCATACTCGGTCAGGACGACATCCACACCGAACGCTTCCTCGAAGTCGACGACGAGATCCCTCACCTCGAACTCCTCGGCCAACGAGCCTGTGGGGATGTACCCGGTCCAGTTGTACAGGTTCAGCGAACCGTCGGTCCCTCCGAGAACGCAGGCATCAGCGTCGGCCTGTACGCCGGTGACCGGTGCCTCCGTTGTTGCGGTTGTGTCGGTCGCCGCCGACGTGGTGGTGTCATCGGTACCACTGCTACACGCGGCAGCCACCAGTGCCAAGACCGCCAGCAGGATAATTGTTCTCCTCATTGGTGTTCCTCCTGAGTTAGTTCCTTCGTTCCTGAGATGGTTGTTTCGCTCCTGAGATGGTTGTTTCGTTCCTTGGCTAGTTCTTTCGTTCCGAGCGCGCCTGGAATGCCAGCGAGCTCAGAACCAGAACCATGGAGATTGCGATCATAAACGTTGAGACAGCGTTGATCTCGGGCGTCACCGACTTTCTGATGAGTCCGAACACATAAACGGGCAGCGTCGTCGCTCCTGGTCCTTGGACAAAGCTGGTGATCACGACATCGTCGAGCGACAGCGTCAGGGCGAGGAGGGCGCCCCCAAGGACACCGGGCAGGATCAACGGCAGTGTCACTCGGCGGAACGTCTGCCATCGGCCCGCATAGAGATCGGCGGCTGCATCCTCCATCGCCGGGTCCATGTGTGCCAACCTCGCCCGGACAACGATTGCGACGAACGATATGTTGAAGGCGATGTGCGACAGGGTGATGGAGACGCGACCAAGCGGCACCACTCCAGTCTGGGTGAACCACAGAAGGAGCATGACGGCCATCGTCACGTCAGGAATGATTATCGGCAGGTACAACAACCCGTCGAACGCACCCCGGCCGACCCAGCGCCGGTAGCGATCCAGGGAGAGTGCCGCTGCTGTACCGAGCACCGTGGCGACGACAGTTGAGAACAGCGCAACCACAAGCGAGTTCCTCAGGGCTGACAAGAGCTGATCGTTACCGAACATCTGATTGTACCAGCGAAGGGAGAACCCGCCCCAGATGCCGACATTCGAGGAACCCGAGAAGGAGAAGACGATGACAACCATGATCGGTAGATAGAGGAATGCGAATACCAGCCAACCGTTGATCGCAAGAAGTCGATCAACCCATGGACGTGCCATGGAGCCTTGATGGGCCGTCATACGGTTTTTCCTCCCGTTCGGAAGTACGCGATCGTCGCCACCAACATGACGAACAATACCGTACTGGAGAGGGCGGACCCGAACGGCCAGTTCCGAGCGGCACCGAACTGAGTGACGATGTAATTGCCGAGGAGGTTCACCTTGCCGCCTCCCAGGATGTCTGGTGTCACATAGGCACCCAAGCTGGGGATGAACACCAGGATCGATCCCGCGATGATCCCGGGCTTCGACAATGGAAGTGTGATTCTCCAAAACGCCTTGGGGCCCGACGCGAAGAGGTCCCTTCCGGCCTCGACGAGACTCCAGTCCATACGGTCGAGTGCGGCGTAAAGCGGTAGCACCATGAACGGGAGGTATCCATAGAGCAGCCCGATGAACACGGCGGGCGCGGTGAACAACATCCGTCCCCACAGGCCTGTGGCTTCGCCGATTTGGGTGATGTACCCGTCGTTGCCGAGCAACATCCGCCACGCGTAGGTACGGACGAGGAAGTTGGACCAGAACGGGATCAACACAGCCACAAGCAGCATCGTGCGTGTGCTCTGTTTCGCGCGGGTGGCGATCCAATACGCGAATGGGTATCCGATGAGCAAACACAACACCGTGTTGAAGAGAGCCATCCAGAACGACCGGATCGCGATTGTTCTCACCAGCGGGTCGAACAGCCTCAGCCACGAGTCGACATTCCAGTTCTCGAGAAGCGGCCTTCCTGTCCTCGACCGACTGGCGAAGGAGAAGACGAACACGATGAGCAGAGGGAGCGTGAAGAAGAGGGTCAGATATAGGTATGCGGGTGCGGCGTGCAGGAAGCCACGCCAAGATTCGCGCCGATGGGCGCTGCGCTCAAGCCTCGGACTCGCTGCTTCGGCCTCAGCGTCTTCGCGCTCTTTGAGCGTGGTCATTCGGCGAACGCCATCGCGGCATCGGGATGGAAGTCGACGACCACCTGGTCTCCAACGTCCCAGCGTCTCATGACTCGAATGTTCTCAACACGTACGTCGAACGACCCGGCTGCGCCGATATCGACCTCGTAGAACATGGTGTCACCGTTGAAGACACTTCTGGAAATGGAGCCATTGACAGCGTTGCGTCCGCTCGGGGCTTCGGACGCCTCGGCGTAGAGATGGAGTGTCTCAGGTCGCAGGGCGAGAGTGACACGCGTGCCGGGCTCATCGCTCGTCCTTGCGCGCACGGTCTCGCCACCTGCAAGTCGAACCGCACCGGCTTCCACCACCTCCGCAGACACGAAGCACATGTCACCAACAAAACCTGCGACGAACAAGCTGCTCGGAGACTCATAGATGTCTTCAGATCGGCCAATCTGCTCCATCCTCCCATCCTTCATGACCGCGATACGATCGGACATGGTCAGGGCTTCTTCCTGATCGTGTGTCACGTAGACGAACGAAATCCCTACGTCGGTTTGGATGTCCTTCAGTTCGAGTTGCATCGTCTGTCTGAGCTTCAGGTCCAGGGCGCCGAGCGGTTCGTCGAGAAGGAGAACCTTCGGACGATTCACAAGGGCTCGTGCGAGGGCAACACGCTGCTGTTCACCTCCGGACAGTGCGTTCGGCTTGCGCTTCTCCATCCCGGACAGTCTGACGAGTTCGATTGCCTCGCCCACCTTCGTTCGAATCTCCTTCTTGTCGACCTTCTGCATGCGCAGTCCAAAGCCGATGTTCTCCTCGACATTCATATGAGGGAAGAGTGCGTAGGACTGGAACACGGTGTTCACAGGCCGCTTGTTCGGCGGTCTTATGCCCATCTCCTCGCCAAAGATCTGGATACTTCCGTCTGTCGGGAATTCGAGACCGGCAATCATCCGCAATGTCGTCGTCTTGCCGCAACCCGATGGACCAAGCAGGGAGAAGAACTCACCCTCTCGGATCTCGAGGTCGACGGCGTCGACTGCAACCACATCCTCGCCGAACCTCTTTGTAACGCCGTAAAGACCGACCGCGATCTGCAAGTCGGTCACTTGGCGCCACCTCCTGATCGGTCGGGACTGCCAAGAATCAACCGGATCCTGACCGCCGGAGCGATCCAAGACCACAGATTGGCCTGTGCCGCCGGGCAGTTGTAGGTCATGCACGTCTCCACTCGGTGATAGATGTCGACAGCATAGATCACAAATCGCAGCGATGTGTAGCGGATCGTGTACTGGAGCACTCGTTCACAACCGTTTCGCTTGAAGTTGCCTGTCAGATCGACCATACTTCACCCTCTGGTGACGTAAATCTGCGTGCTATGGAATGTGATCTGGCGCCAGATGCAAGCTCTACAGGGCGGAACATGGCTGGTTGGTACGAGCGAGGGAGGGCAGCTCTCGTAGCTGCACACATGGTGGTGGATCATGACTGTTGAGTCCGGAGCAGGACAGAATGCGAGTGTTCCCGATCGATCACAGGTCGTGATCATTGGGGGTGGCGTGATCGGTGCGAGCGTGGCGTATCACCTCACGAAACTCGGATGGAACGACGTTGTTCTCCTTGAGCGTGACCGTCTCACCTCGGGGACCACGTGGCACGCCGCGGGTCTCGTCGTGTCTGGTGGAATGACGACAGACACACTGGCCTGGATGGCGAAGTACTCGCGTGACCTCTTCGAGGTTCTTGAGGAGGAAACGGGGCTGTCGACCGGATTTCGTCCTGTCGGGTATCTGCAGACGGCCAGCAGGGAGGAACGCGCACACAAGCTTCGCCGTGAAGCAGACTTCATGCGTCTGATGGGGATACATCGCGAGGAGATCTCTCCGGCTGAGGTGGCGGCGATGTGGCCTCAGCTCGATGCCAGCGAGGTAATCGCTGGGTTCTTCACCGCGAACGAAGGGAGGGCCGATCCGGGGAACGTCGCGCTCTCCCTCGCCAAGGGCGCCAGGATGGGTGGTGTGACCATCCTTGAGGGTGTTCGTGTTGTGGGCGTGACACACCACGACGAGAGGGTCACCGGCGTCGTGACCGATAAAGGCAGCATCGAGGCAGAGTACGTCGTCAATTGCGCAGGCATGTGGGCAAGGGAGGTCGGTGCGCTGGCGGGGGTCTCGGTCCCTCTGCAGGCAATCGAACACGCGTATCTGATCAGCGAACCGTTCGAGGGCGTGTCCCCGGATCTACCGATCTTCGAAGATCCCGATCGATTCGCGTACTACAAGGAGGAAGTTGGCGGGATCATGGTTGGCCTGTTCGAGCCCGTCTCGGCTCCATGGTCACTTGACAAGATTCCCGATGACTTCAGCTTCGGTGAGATCCCTTCGGACTGGGATCGGCTCGCACCGTTCCTCGAGCTGGCGATGGAGATCCTTCCTGAGCTGGAGAATGTGGGAATCCGGAAGCTGTTCACCGGTCCGGAGAGCTTCACACCCGACAATGGCTTCCTCCTCGGAGAGGCACCCGAGTTGCAGAACTTCTTCGTCGCGGCAGGCATGAATTCGTTGGGACTCCTCACCGGAGGTGGTGTCGGGTCGATAATCGCCACTTGGATCGTTGACGGACTCCCACCCGTGGACGTCACAGACATCGATATCGCCAGGTTGGCCCGGTTCCAGACGAATCGGCCGTATCTCGCGGAGCGCAGTGTCGAGTTGCTCGGAAGGCTCCACTCGACGGGTTCGTGGCCCCACTCGAGTCCGAAGACGGCTCGCAACGTACGTCGATCACCCATACACGATCGACTTGAGAAGGCTGGTGCCCACTTCAGCGAGTCCTCCGGCTGGGAGAGTTCGGCGTGGTTCGCCCCTTCCGGCATCGATTTTGAATTCAAGCTCACCTATGGGCGACAGGACTGGTTCGACCTCCATGCCGGTGAGCATGCGGCGGTCCGTGAAGGAGTCGCACTGCTCGATCTGTCCTCGATGTCGAAGTTCCTCGTGCAGGGACCAGGCGCGGAGCAGGCGCTCAACCGGATCTCTGGCAATAACCTCGCCGTTCCTGTCGGCCAGTGCGTCTACACGCAGTGGATGAACGAGGCAGGTCGCATCGAAGCAGACGTGACCGTGACCCGTATCGGTGAACACCGGTTCCTGGTCGTGGCTGCGGAGTTCTTCCACAGACGGGTCGAGACGATCTTGCACAGGAACACATCACCTCACGAGAGCGTGTATGTGACCGATGTGACCTCGGGATATGTGCTGCTGAGCGTGCAGGGTCCCGACTCGAGAAAACTCCTCAGCCATGTCACGACCACTAGCTTGAGCAACGAAGACTTCCCCTACTTCACCGCGCAGGAGATCGATCTCCATCACGCTCGGGGATTCGCGTTCAGGATGAGCTTCGTCGGTGAACTCGGCTGGGAGCTCTTCGTCCCCTCCGAGTTTGCGATCGGCGTGTACGACAGGATCGTCGACGTCGGATCGGATTTCGGGCTCGTACATGCTGGGATGGAGACGCTCGAAAGCACACGCACCGAGGCTGGAAGGCGCGATTACGGGCTTGACATGGAGAACACAGACACTCCGCTCGAAGCGGGCGTCAGCTTCGCGCTGGACTTCGACAAGTCGGGTGGCTTCATCGGACGGGAGGCACTTTTGAAGCAACGCGAGACCCGACCGTACAAATCACGGCTCGTGCAGTTCCTGCTCGAGGATCCAGAGCCTCTGCTCTACGGAGAGGAACCGATCATGTTGGACGGGGTAGCTGTTGGATATCTACGATCCGGCGCATACGGCCACACCCTTGGCGGCGCCATGGGCATGGGATATGTCGAGAACGACGACGGTGTCACGATCGACATGATCAGGTCGGGCGGGTTCGAGATCCAGGTGGCCGGTGAGCGTTTCCCTGCGAAGGCTTCGCTGCGCCCCATGTACGATCCCAAGGGTCTCCGCGTCCGCATGTAGGTCTTCCGTGCAAGCGGACGAGATGTGAACGCGGTGAGCTACGCTCGTCTTCCGGACATCTCTTGCCAAACCCGCTCGATCGACTCTCGTGTGATCCGCACGATCTCTCGGAACTCATCAGGGCCAGCGATGAGCGGGGGCGAGTACTGGACTATCGGCGCACCACGTCCGTCGGCGCGTGCGATGAGTCCAAGCTCGAGGAGGACAGGCTTGAGCCTGGAAACGATCTCGACCGTTTCGTCCTGCTCAAAGGCTATCCCTTGTCTCGCGTCCCTCTGGAGCTCGATCGCATAGAAGTAGCCGGATCCCCTGACCTCAGAAACAATGGGGAGATCGAGGAGGGTCTCGAGCTCCTGGCGGAAGAGATGCTCTTTGGCTGCGACGTTTGCGATCATTCCCTCGGTCTCCATCACCTCGATGTTTGCCAAGGCGACGGCGCACGATACGGGATGGCCACCGAATGTGATGCCATGCATCACGATGTCGTCGTTGTCACGGATTGCCTGTGCAATGTGCGGCCTGGTGATCACACCGCCCAGAGGGGCATATCCGGACGTGACTCCTTTTGCAAAGGTGATCATGTCCGGCACGTAGCCGAATTTCTGGCCACCGAACCATGCACCGAGCCTGCCGAAGGCGCAGATGACCTCGTCACTGACGAGGAGGACGCCGTACCGATCACAGATCTCGCGAACCCTTTGCCAGTAGAACTCCGGTGGCACGAAGCAGCCGCCCGAGTTCTGCACCGGTTCCAGGAACACCGCAGCGACCGTTTCCGGACCCTGATCGAGGATGGCTTCCTCGATCTCGTCTGCGCATGCGAGCGTGCATGCATCCTCACCATGGGCATGGTTCGTCGTGGATACGTGGGTGACCATATGGTTGAGAAGCGGCTCGTATGGCTCTCGGATCGCTTCGATACTTGTGATCGAGAGAGCTCCGAACGTCGTACCGTGATACGCAGTGCGGCGTGCGATGACCTTCATCCTGTCCGGCTCTCCTTTGGCCAGAAAGTACTGTCTGGCAAGCTTCCAAGCCGATTCAACTGCTTCGGAGCCGCCAGAGGTGAAGAACACACGATCCATGTCGCCAGGCGACAACTCTGCGAGCTTCGCTGCCAGGTCTGCTGCCGGACGATGCGCCATTCCCCAGATAGGAAAGTACGCCATCTGTTCGGCCTGCTTGCTTGCCGCCGTTGCGAGTTCCGACCGACCGTGGCCGATCGCAGACACGAAGAGTCCGGCAAGGGAGTCGAGGTATCGGTTGCCGTCCGAGTCCCAGACGTAACATCCCTCCCCCCGTTCGATGACGATGGGCCCTTCGCCAGGCACCTGGGCGAAATGGAGCCAGAGATGGTCCTGAGCGGTGCGTCTGATGTCTGTCATGTCTCTCTCCACTCGATGAACGGCCGCTGTGCAATATAGTTGAAAACCAGCACGCCCTTCATAGCGTTTCGCTTGTACTCAACCGTGATCGCAATGGGTTTCGCTTGAGACAGGAAACAAGGCCGACCATACTCCCAGGCGGAATGTCGAATGAGAGAACGTGAACGATGACCATCGGCGACGGAGACTGCATTGGCTGATCTCGTGTACAGAAGGGCGACGAGTGCGTACGCCGCGCGGCTCAGGGAGCTCGAGCTCATCTGTTTCCCGACCCTTGATGGCATCTACCTGTTGACCGAGGAGGAGGTCGAGGTACAAGAGGAGATATTTCCCGAGGGTGCATTCATGGTGCTCGACGGCAAGGCGGTCGTCGGCATGGCATCAGGCATCTTCGTTGACTACGACCTGGCGAACCTGCAACACACGTTGTACGACATCACCGGTGAGGCGGGTCTCCATTCTCACAAGCCCGAGGGAGAGTGGTACTACGGCCTCGACATCGCCGTGCACCCTGAATATCGCGGACTGGGCATCGGAAAGAAGCTCTACGATTTGCGCAAACAGGTCGTGAGGGACTTCAACAAACATGGCATCATCGCCGGCGGAGTGATCCCCGGATATGCGCAGCACCAATGGGAGATGTCTGCAGAAGCGTATGTGGAAGCCGTCACGGCAGGAGAACTGTTCGATCCGACGCTTTCATTCCAGGTTGCCAACGGCTTCAAGGTGCTCGGTGCGATCGACGATTTCGTCCAGGACGAAACAACGGGCGGGTGGGCCGCGTTCATCGTGTGGTACAACCAGGATTACGACCCGCCCCACCGATGATCTGGTGGAAGGCACACCGGTGGGTTGTGGGAGAATGCAGGCATGTCTGACGTCTACCGGTTTGCGACGTTCTCCAGCTTCTGTGGGGTACCAGCCATCTCCCTCGACCGTATCGAGGACGAAGGACCTGATGTCGTCATCATCGGTGCACCGATCGACTGGGGCGCCACATATCGAGGCGGCGCCCGCTTCGGTCCCAAGGCGATCAGGGAAGCTGACTACCTCGCTGCAGATATGCACCGTCCACATCTGCCGACCGGTATCGATCCCTTTGCAGAACTCATTGTCCTTGATGCTGGCGATGTCGCCGTGGCGCCGGGGTACCTTGAGCTCGGACTTGAGACGCTGGCCGATGCCGTGGAGCGAATCGCTCTGATCGGGGCAGTTCCGATCATCCTGGGCGGCGATCACTCGATCACATACGGGAACGGCACCGGACTTGCTCGTGCACATGGTCACGGCTCGTTCGGACTTGTTCACTTCGATGCTCACGCCGACACGGCAGAAACAAACGCTGGGCAGCTGCACGGACACGGTACGCCGATGCGCAGGCTCATCGAATCGGGCGCTGTCCCCGGACATCGCTTTGTTCAGATCGGTTTGCGCGGTTACTGGCCCGATCCGGCGACAGTTGCGTGGATGGCGGAGCAGCGGATGAAGACCTTCCTGATGTCTGAGATCGTAGAACGCGGTCTCAGAGCCGTTGTGGATGATGCCGTTGCGTCGTGCACGGAGATGGAGACGAAGGGCATCTTCATCTCGGTCGATATCGACGTCGTCGATCCGGGAATGGCTCCGGGCACGGGTACACCCGAACCCGGCGGCATAACCTCGCGTGAACTCCTTGACACAGTTCGCAGGCTTGCCCGTGAGTTCCCTGTGATCGGTGCCGATATCGTTGAGGTCTCCCCACCGTATGACGGCCCGGGACAGATAACGGCGTTCCTTGCGAACCGCGTTGTGCTCGAGGTTCTCAACGGCATGGCTGAGCGAAAGATCGGCAGATAACAGTGGACATTGCAGACGCCCTCATTACCCCGTACTGGTGGGAGGATGTGAATGCTGTTGTTTCGCGACCTCAGCTGCCAGGAGACATCGATGCGGATGTTGTTGTCATCGGTGCGGGTTTCACCGGTTTGTGGTGCGCGTACTACCTCAAGAATCTGGATCCGAACTTGAGCATCGCCGTTGTGGAGCAGCGCCACGTCGGCTTCGGTGCCTCGGGACGGAATGGAGGCTGGTGCCATGCCGAGTATCCGCTCGGCCATGGACAACTGATCAAGGACCACGGACATGACGCGGCACTGCGACACATGCGTTCGCTGTTCGTCAGCGTCGACGACGTCGGTCGGATCGCCGCTGACGAAGGCATCGACTGCGACTACGCCAAGGGTGGCGTGCTCACCGTTGCCAGGAACAAGCTACAAGCCTCATACGCACGCGACGAGGTTGCGGAAGCGGAATCCTTCGGCCTCGGCCCACACGACATCAGGTTGCTCGAAGCCGAAGAGGCTCGGGAGATGCTCAACGCAACTGATGTCGTCGGGGGCGTTTGGCATGCACATGGAGCCGCAATCCACCCCGGAAAACTCGTGCACGGTCTCGCGCATGTGGTCGAGCAACTCGGCGTCACGATATACGAGGACACCGAGGTCGTTGAACTTTCCGAAGGGGCGGTGCGAACCGCTCGTGGCGCAGTCAATGCACCGATGGTTGTCGTCGCGACGGAGGGATACACAAGCCAGCTCCCCCGAAATGCTCGACGCATCGTTCCCCTGTATTCACTGATGATCGCCACCGAGCCGCTTCCAGAAGAGGTTTGGCGGGATATCGGCCTGACGGAACGACAGACCTTCTCTGACTACCGCAACCTGATCATCTACGGCTTGCGAACCGCAGACGGTCGTCTCGCATTCGGAGGCCGGGGCGCTCCGTATCACTGGGGATCATCGATCGAGGACGGTTTCGACATCAACGATCGAGTCCACTCAGAGTTGGTACGTGTGCTGCTGGAGCTGTTTCCGCAGCTATCCGGCTACGACATCACGCACCGCTGGGGAGGACCTCTCGGCGTGCCGCGTGATTGGCGACCGTCTGTGACGGTCGACCACACCAAAGGCATCGCATGGGCCGGTGGATATGTGGGGGACGGCGTGAACACCGCCCACTTGGCAGGCCAGACCCTTGCCGAGCTGATCAACGGTCTCGACACGGAACGGACGACGCTGCCGTGGATCAACCACACGTGGCCGAGGTGGGAGCCCGAGCCCTTCAGGTGGATCGGAATCAACGCAGGCCTCGCCCTCGCCAAGTCAGCTGACAGAACGGAGGAGCGGACAGGGAAGCACTCCCGCAAGGCGGACTTCGGTCTCTGGCTCCGCGGTCGAAGCCGTCGACGGATCTAGTGCTGTGACACTCCGAATCTGAGTCTCAAACAGCCCGGACGGACAAACTATCGCCCACATGAGCGTCGAACACATCGGGACCACCGAAACCGATGACGAATCCACGCACACCGTTCCCCAGTTTCTCACGGTCAGACTTGAGCTCCCGTGCGCTCGCATCAGGACGGGACGTCATGAATCGGGTGAACTCAACACAGGGTTGAGCGACCTCAGGGTCCGATAGCTCGACCCGGCCTTCACCGGCTTCGATGCGTATTCCTCCGGCGATGTCCTCGATGCTGATCATCCGATCCGCATCCACGATCATATTCTCTCCACCGGCGCCGAGCAGCGTGGGCCGAAAGATCTCCCACATGTGGTCGTAGTGAGAAGTGAAACCGAACGACAGCGTCTCGTTGGAGTGCCAGTACCTTGCGGCAGGGTGATGTCGGTGGTGACGGTCGACGATCCACGCACCATCCAAAAGTCCGAACGCCCCGTCAGAAGTGAGCCTCAGAGTGTCGACCGGGATGAGCATGCTGGAGTCATAGCCGCCAAGTCCGGTCATCTCCCCCGTCTGGATCTGCAACAAGACGATCTCGCCGATCCGAATCCAATCAGCCAACCACCCAACTCCTTGTTCGGCAGCCCGGCAGTATACGGAGTCGGCCGCGAACCTCTTTCTCCTTGGGACTCGCCAAGACGCTTCGGTCGGCCGCGGAACCGAACCAAAGCAAGTCGTGATGCACGGTCCCGTGAGATGGGTGACACGTGCTGTTCAGCGCTCTCCTATCCCCAATCCGGACGTAGAGGTAGCGAGCTTTGCCCGGATTCTGGGGTCTTGACTGCGAGCACCTGATCGACATGGATCTTGTTGTCCTCGAACATGACCGCAGAACCAGCCATGTAGAGCCGCCAAACCCTCGCCCGCCCCTCACCGGCATCGGATACCGCCTCGCCCCAGTTCGCTTCCAGATTCCCAACCCACCGGCGTAGCGTGAGCGCGTAATGCTCCCTGAGGTTCTCCATGTGGCGAACCTCCAAGCCGCGATCTTGGAGAGCTGAGATGACGCGACCAACCTCGTGCAGTTCGCCATCGGGGAAAACATAACGATCAATGAACCCCGCACTGTGCATGCGCGTGCGCTGTGAAGGATTGACCCTGCTGATCGCATGGTTGACAGTGCGCCCACCCGGTTCGAGCAGCTCTCTGATCTGCTCGAAATACGTGCCGAGACGCCGCAACCCGACGTGTTCGAACATTCCGATCGAACTGACCGCATCGAACGGGCCATCGTCGATATCGCGGTAATCCTGAAGCCTGATATCGATCCGGTCCGTGAGTCCGGCATCAGCGACCCTTTTCAGCGCATGGTCAACCTGGTTCTGCGAGATCGTCACGCCAACCGCTTCGACACCGTGATGCACCGCCGCGTGCATGACCATGCCTCCCCAACCACACCCGATATCGAGCAGCCGCATACCTGGCCCGAGACCGAGCTTTGCGCAGATCAGCTCGTACTTGTTGGCCTGGGCCTGTTCGAGGGTGTCCGTTGGATCCTCGAACACGGCACAAGAATACGTATATGAAGGTCCCAGTACGAGGCGGTAGAAGTCATTTGATACGTCGTAGTGATGTGAAACCGATGTCGCATCACGGCTGCGAGTGTGTCGTCGTCCACGCCTGTGATGCTCTTCGAGTGGCGGGGAGATACGCCTGATGTTCCTCACACCGACCAGTCTCACGAGCTCGCGTACCTGAAGCGGGGTGAACTTCAGCTCTGAAATCATGTGTCGCAGCTTCAGCACTGCGTAAATGTCACCCTCGATATCAACATCGCCCGCAACGTAGGCACGCGCCAACCCGAGTTCCCCCCTAGCGGTAGCCATCCGCACCAAGGCATCCTGGGAACGCACCGTCAATGTCGCCGCGGCGTCCTTGGGACCGATATCCGTCCCGTCGAAAGCCCGGATCCGAACGGGCAGATCTGATCCCAACCATCCTGTGATGAACGACTCAAGGGTCATGTGCCGACTCCTTCACGCGAAGGCGTCACTCCAGTCCCAAGGCTCTGGCTCTCTTACTTCTCGCGCCAATCATACACCCTCCCCTCCGAGTGGAACATCAAGCAGCTCATTCGATTGTCGGTGCATCTCGACGCACGTGGCATGATTCTGGCGAGTACTTCGATCGCCATGACACCAGATCTCTGAGCCGCCGGCCACGGATCCTAGACCGCGACCAGGTACCTCGGCCAAAATGGCAACCGACCCTATTCTTTCAGCGCTGGCGGCGATACGATCGCGAGATGATGACCGGACGTCTCATTGCCGCAATCGTCCTCATCACGGTCGCGTGTACGGGCGCGCCACCTGCGACGACTTCTCAGGTTGTCTTTCCACCGGAGCGGTACGATCGGGGTGAGGAGCGATCGCACATGGTTGACGAGCAAATCGTAGGTCGCGGCGTGACGGATCCTGACGTGTTGGCCGCCATGCGAGCTGTTCCGCGCCACCGGTTCGTCGGTGACGAGTACCAGGACGCCGCCTACGACGATCACCCGCTCCCCATCGGCTACGGCCAGACAATCTCCCAGCCTTTCATTGTCGCCTTGATGAGTGAGGCGCTTGCAGTTGAACCCGGAGGCAAACTGCTCGAGATCGGAACCGGATCCGGCTACCAGGCAGCAGTGCTCGCCGAGATGGGTTTCGAGGTGTACAGCATCGAGATCATCCCAGAGCTGGCCGAACGGGCCCAATCAATATTGCTCGAGCTCGGCTACGACGTTGCGACGCGTGTCGCTGACGGCTACTTCGGCTGGCAGGAGGAAGCGCCGTTCGACGGAATCATCGTGACTGCCGCACCCGATCACGTGCCACAACCGCTCATGGAACAGCTCGCACCGGGTGCCGCGATGGTTGTTCCGGTGGGACCCATTGGCGCCGTCCAGACCATGTGGCGGTTTACACGGGATGCCAGCGGGGAACCAATAGCTGAGAGTCTCGGTCCCGTTTCCTTCGTGCCGTTCACCCGCAACGAGGGATGACTACTCGACACCGGGCCTCGCCAGCAGTGCCGCCCCTCCGTAGGCGAGGGCACCCATCTGCACCACAAACGAGAACCCGTAGCTCAACGCGAACACGGCGGCGGCTACGGCGCTGATGACTGAGACCGTCCCGTTGACAGCCCACGCCCACGGGACGAGTTGGGGCGCTCGATCCTCGAGATGAGCAAGGCCTCGAGGGAACATGATGCCCATGAGGAACCCGAGCGGGGCCACCATCAACGCCGCCGCCGCCATACGCAGCGAAATCGGGGCCGGAAGCACAATCGGAGTGAGCCAGCGAACCAGAAACGGGTAGGCGGCAGCGGTAGCCGCCAGTGCGATCGCCCCCGGTCGCCAAGCGATCCGGCGAGAGCTGAGACTGCCAAGGCCCGATGCCACCAGGATGGCAAACACGACTACCGCAAAGGCCGTCGCGGGCTGCCCGATGAGAAGGATGTACTGCTGGATGAGTGGGATCTCGACAAACAGAAAAGCGATCCCGAGGAGTCCGAAGTAGCCAAAGGTCCACCACCTCAGGCGAGTTGAGGTTGTTATCTTCACCTTCGGTCGGACGAACAACGGTGCAACGATCAGCACGAGGGCTGCGACCGTCGATATCACGAGCAGCGCAACAAGCACGAAGTAACCAGCTCCACCAAAGGGCTGCCAGGTGCGGCCGAGCGAAGCGGCCACCGTCGATGCCTGAGACCATTTGAAGTAATGGCCGAAGAAGGGGCGGTCGTCGGTGGGAGGGGCGATCTCAAAGTCGTGGGAGCGATAGATCCGGGCCGTGTCCCGCGCTGACAGCAGGTCAGAGGCCAGACGGGAGTAACGCTCATCGGGCACCACGTTGTATCGGTTGATCGTTTCCGGGTCGAGTCCCGGCGCCGCCACGAAGTCGAAGCGCTCATCGGAGGCAAAGACCGCGATCTGATCGAGATCCGCCACAGAAAAGCCATCTGGTTGGACAAGCAACACGGCCACGGAATAGCTGCGCAGCATGACCATCGCGTCAGAGGCTTCCGAGCCAATGCGTCGCAGCGCTTCAACGGCCGTCGCCAGCAGCCGAATCTCCTCACTTGGGGGAGTTTGCACCCAACGTGTAGCGGTGAAGATGCCATTGGGGGCGAGGCGCTTGAGATACTGCTCGAAGGCTTCGACGGTGAGTCGATAGTCCTCCGCCAGACTGTACGCCCCGGAGGCCACGGGCCGGTACGGCGAGGTGAGAGCGAGGTCGATTACGTCGAATCGGTGATCGGTGCGCTCGATATAGGAACGAGGCGTCGTGAACGCCACAACGACCCGAGGGTCGGCGTATGGGTTGGGCGCGTCTGTGCGCACTGCGGCAACGTGCGGTTCTACCGCCACCACCGATTCAGCCTCGTGAGCCAGCGCCACCAACACATCGAGCCCGCCTCGCGGCTCAAGGACCAGAGCATCGGCATCCGGGCGGAGACGGAAAGCAAGGGAGCCCAGCAGGTGATGGGCAAACTCGGCGTCCGCCGGATCGAGCCGAGGCACAGGACTCAGGTCATCACCATCGAAGGTCACCCCGTCCTGTCGCGGCGGTGTCCCCACGTAGGTCAGGCTCAGTCCGGGGAGTGAGCGTATCCCTTCACTCGCAACCAAATCGACGCGAGTGCCCTGATCCCAGTCCGTTGCCATGATCTGGGCGCCCGGGTAGCGCAACGCCCCGCTCAGGTCCTTGTATGGAGAGAGGCGCATGTCGAGGGGTGCGGGAACCCAGATTGCCAGGAGCAGCAACCCACCGACTGCCACTGCGAGCACATGCCCTCGACGGTGCTTGACGACGGCACGATCGAACGCGTACGCCGCGCCCATGGGGAGGGCGGCGGAGAGAAGGATCGTCGCCTCACCCCCGAACCCATCGAGACCCACGAGGGCGACCACGGCGCCGGCGCCCGACCCGGCGAGGCTTGCGGCGTAGATCCGGTGCGATGGCACCGGCACCTGCTGGTCAAGACCAGTCAGCAATACGGCCACAACCAAGCCGCCAAAGAAGAACGGCACTGCCAGCGCCAAGTAGTAGATCAACAGATAGAGGATCTGGCGACGGTCCCACGCTATGGCGAACGAGTCGAAAGGGACAGCGTTCGTGACGAGGTAGGCGGTGATCGTTGTTATCGATTGGGCTGTGGCCAGTAGAGTCCACCGTCGCGGTCCGCCCTTCCCCAGAGCCGGAAACGCCGTCAGCGCTGAACCGCTCGCACCAAATCCGAGCAACGCCAGGCTGACGCTCAAGAAGGCGAAGTGATAGAACTGGGTGACGGCGAACACCCGCGTCAGCGCGATCTCGAACGCCAGTACCCCGGCGGAGGATGCGGCGACTCCCGCAATGATGGGTACGGCAGGCCAGCGAGCGGCGCTCCGGCTAGTTCGTGTTGCGTCGGGAGTGTCCACCATCGCGCCCCGTCCTTGTGGATCTCCCTCGATCGTACCGTGAGACGCGGCGCGTGATGAGAGTGGGTTGCCCCGGCGGAGTCCAAGCTGCCGTGCCTTCATCGACAGGACGAGTGCGCGTACCTTCCTCTCTTGGGGAGGTGTCCTTGGTCACCGCCAGGTCTGACTGACTGATCAAGGGTTCGTCTTCCCTGATACTCCCTTCTCTGAGATGATGGAGTGTCGCGGAAACCGACGTGTCCGCGGCGCCGACGAAAGGGGGTTGACCGATCACCCACCGGGCCACACTCAGGTTCTACGCAGAGCTGAAGGACCTTCTCCCGAAGGACCAACGATCGGGCACGGTCATCCGCAGTTTCGACGTCCCGGGAAGTGTCAAGGATGCGATCGAGGCGTGCGGCATCCCTCACACCGAGGTTGATCTGATCGTCGCCAACGGTCGCTCCGTGGGCTTCTCCTATCGTGTCAACGATGGGGACCGCATAAGCGTCTTCCCCGTTTTCGAGTCACTCGACATCACGCCAATTGTGAAAGTGCGTCCGGAGCCCCTTCGAACGGTTCGTTTCGTCGCCGACAACCACCTTGGTCGGTTGGCACGTTTCCTTCGGCTCTTGGGCCTCGACACGCTCTACGAGCGCGACTGGACAGATCCCGAACTAGTACAGATCTCGATCTCGAATCAACGCACCCTCCTCACCCGGGATGTGGGCGTTCTCAAGCACGGCTCGGTCACACACGGCTACTACATTCGAGCCATTGACCCGAGGAAGCAGGTGATCGACGTGGTCCGCCGCTTTCATCTCGGCCAACACCTCACTCCCTTCACCCGGTGCATGGCCTGCAATGGTGAACTGATTCCGGTCACCAAGGAGGAAATCGCGCATCAGCTGCCACCCGAAACGCGCCGGCACGTCAATGACTTTCGGGTGTGCTCCTCTTGTGGCAAGGTCTACTGGCAGGGTGCGCACCATCGAGACCTGAGCCGGATCGTTGCTGAAGCCCGACAAGCCGACCCGGTCTCCAAATAGCTCGCCGTGGCGGAGACCGCCAAGCCAACGCAGCGTTCTACCGCATCGTGCTGACCCGCATGTCTCAAGACCCCGCGACCAAGACGTATGTGGCTCGGCGACGCGACGAAGGAAAGACCACGGCTGAGATCATGCGCTGTCTGAAACGCTACGTCGCCCGAGAGACGTTCAAACACATCCAACACATCACATGACATCTGGGTGGAAGCCTGACTCAATGACCGGCTGACGCACCTCGGGTGCTGTCCACATAATGACTTGTCGGCTCCCACCCACACCCCTCTCCGGGCGGTGTGACCTAATACGAGCCTGCCCACCACACGGTGTGGCCCCACCCAGTCCTGTCCACCCAACCCAAAAGCTCCTTGACACAACAACACCCATAAGAGATTCAATATGTCTCGCCTAGCTGGGCGAGCATATGTGCCGTTATTGGCGGCCTGGAGTCACCCTATTCGTAGCGGATAAAATCAGGCGAAGAACCCGAACCCACCAAGAAGCAGTGCCACAATGAGCAGAATGATTCCCCACTTCAGCAACCCCCGGAACAGCGAGAAGACCGCTCCGACGATGACCACCACGGCAACGATCCAAAGAATGTTCTGAAGCATGACCCGTCCCTTTCACTCGATGCAACAAGGGTAGGAGTCGTTTCCGACCCATCCAAGTACATGGCTGTCACTCGGCGGTGAACCAAGCCCCACGTTCGAGGATCGCAATGACGACGTCGCCTTCTTCCTTTCCTCAACGCTATGTATGCATATGTGCCGTTATGGGCGGTATGTCTGGACAGTCGCCGACTCGCTATGTAGATTTGACCGCGTTAGGGAGACAACCGGAGGAGTTGGTATGCCAACATTCATGGACGTGCACACCGTCGAGGGTGGTGTGTCAGCGACCGACGTTGCTGGAGCGCATCAGGCTGACCTGGCCACTCAAGCTAAGTACGGTGTCGACTACATGCGGTATTGGGTTGACGAAGAGGCTGGAAAGATATTCTGTTTGGTCGATGCCCCCGATGCTGAAACTGCAGCGAAGGTCCATCGCGAAGCCCACGGCCTCGTCGCAGACGAGATCTACCCGGTATCTGAAGGCTCATAGCCAGCTCCGACAGGCTCAACCGCGGCCCATATCCGGCATACGCTCGCATCAAAGGGGGCGCATATGTGCCGTTATGGGCGGTCGTGTAGGGTGCGGCAGACGACAGGGAGGCACTACGAAGAAATTCATTCTTCTCACGTACGGATTCGAGAAACCGACCCCGGAAATCATGGAGGCATGGGGTAACTGGTTCGCTTCATCAATCGGAGACAAGATGGTTGACCATGGAGGACCGGCTGGCGGTGGCGGTGGAAGGAAAATCACAAAGGAAGGAACAGCGGACCTTGCGTTCGATGTGAATGCCTTCACTGGCTACGTAATCATCAACGCTGCCGATCTTGACGAAGCGACAGCGATTGCTGAGGCGTGTCCGATCATCACGAGCATCGAAGTCTACGAAACAAGCACAATGTAGATCGTCCGTTCAACCGTTCACATAGTCGTTAGGTTCGGCTTCACAGCGGGTGCATATGTGCCGTTATGTACGTCCCAGAGGCTCGTGGTTCGCTCGGAACTCTCTCACCCGTGCGCTCTCGGCCTTCGAGCCTTCCTGTGCGTTTCGATGCGAGAAGAGACCTTGTTCAGCCGCGATGCCAGCTTGCCCAGTGCGGTATTCGATGCCTTAGCCGCTTGAAGCTGATTGGCGAACGCCTGGCTCGCCTTGGAGGCGACCTCATCCTTGAGCTTCTTGATGACGTTTGCAGTGGTCGTCCTGGACCGCTCAAGAGAGGCAATCCGGTTCTCGTGAGCCGTGCGCTTCCCCTCCAGACTGATTACTCGAGTCCTCAACACGTTGATCTGTTGCTGCAGCGTATCGATCTGGCTGGTGTGATCCGTCATCTCGTCCTCCTCTGTGGCTGATCAGTCAAGAATGTAGCCGATGACGTCCTTGGCGTGTCGAGCATATGTGCCGTTATGTGCGGGGGGCTGGTTTCAGCCGGGTGGGATGTTGTAGTTGCTGCTGAAGAGGTTGTTCGGATCCCACCGCTGCTTGAGTTCTCGCAGCCGGGTGTAGTTGGCTCCGTAAGCGGCGGGGATACGGTCGGTCTCGTCTTCGGCGATCAGGTTCACGTAGACGCCACCCGTGGCGTGCTCAGCCATGGCACCGTGGAACTCCGATGCCCACCCCAGAACTGAGTCGTCCTCGGCTGGGTCCATCCAACCGGCAAGGATGTGGAATCCGAACTCCGTGTCCCTGCCGGCATACGGCGTTGCGGACGGATCGACTCGGCCGACCGCTCCGCCGAGTGGGTCGAAGTACGCTGCCGTCAGCGGGCCGACCATGCGGGGCACGAACTCGACCATCGTGTCGATCGCACCGTCCGTGAGTCCTTTGAGATCGTGCGCCTTCGAGACGTACCGCTGACCCTTGGGCATATTGGCGTCGAAACCCGTCTGGGCGTCGGCGTAACGGCTGACGCCTGCCGCCTCCAAGATCGGCTCACCCAACTCAGCAAGAGGCAACACGAACTCAGCTGCCTCCGGATCTTCGTGGTAGAGAACGAAGTCGAGAACCGGTTGTCCGTGATACTCCTCAGGGAACGCATCGATCGGTGGAACACGGAAGCAGAACGGGCAGCACTGAACCTCGTCCGGAGCGCGTTCACGATCTCCGTCACACAGCCGCCAGCCTTGCGATCTCTGCTGGAGGCAACATCAAGGCCGTTCAGCGAATGCTGGGGCACAAGCACGCATCGCTCACCTTGGACCGATACGGACACCTGTACGAGGAGGACCTCGAAGAACTCGCGGCCCGGCTGGATCGGAAAGTCCGGGGAGCAGCGTGATACAAATTGGACCAACAGTGGACCAAGGTGTCTCCGTCGTTGATTCACCAAGAGCGACACCCCTACAGGACAAGGGATATCTCGGCTCCGGGGGCGGGACTTGAACCCACGACACGCGGATTAACAGTCCGCTGCTCTGCCAACTGAGCTACCCCGGAAGGAGTTCAACCACTGGTGAACGGCGCGGAGGATACCAGCGCATAGGGTCAACTTCCCTCCTCGCGCTAGGCGGGCGATATGTGCAAGAATCGCTTCATGAAGTTCAGACTCGGTCTCATCATCGGCCTAGCCATTGGTTTTCTCGCCGGCGCCAGAGCCGGCAGGGAGCGCTACGAACAGATCGTTGCGGCCTACCGATCGGTCCGTTCAAACAAACAGGTTCGAGAGGCAACTGCGCTCGCCGAGCGCTCCACACGCGGCACGCGCGCTGCAACCGGCAGGGGCATGGTGTCGGTAGCTGAGGCCGTCAGGGCGAAAGCCGCTCGCTGATCATCCGTTCTCGAGGTAGCCGTCCAGCTGTTTTGCACGCGCAGGCTGTCTGAGTTTCGCAAGCGCCTTGTTCTCGATTTGGCGGATCCTCTCACGCGTGACCTCGAAGTAGTTCCCCACCTCTTCGAGCGTGCGCACACGGCCATCATCGAGACCGAAGCGCATGATGAGCACGTCACGCTCACGATCGTTCAACGCCTCGAGAGCGAGAGACAGATACTCCTGGAGCAGTTTGAATGCAGCCTCCTCGACAGGCACATCTGCACCAAGGTCCGGTACGACATCACCAATGGTTGCGTCGTCCTGATCCCCGATCGGGGTCTCGAGGGAGAGAGGGTCCAGAGCGATGCGACGCAATTCTGTCACCTTGCCCGACTCGATATCGAGCTCAGATGCGATCTCTTCGATCGTCGGCTCACGACCAAGATCCTGGTGAAGGAGACGCTGAACCATCGCGAGCTTGTTGATCGTCTCAACCATGTGGACGGGCACCCTGATCGTGCGTGCCTGGTCAGCCAGTGCCCGTGTCACGGCCTGACGGATCCACCATGTGGCGTATGTCGAGAACTTGAAGCCTTTGCGGTAGTCGAACTTCTCAACTGCGCGAATGAGACCGAGGTTGCCTTCCTGGATCAGGTCGAGAAGACCCATCCCACGACCAACGTACTTCTTTGCGATCGAAACGACGAGACGGAGGTTCGATTCGACGAGCCGCTTCCTGGATCGGTCCGCGTGGCGGGCCTGTCGCTCGAGGATGATCCGCTCGGCTGGTGCGTAAGTGGCCGCCGAGTCGAGACGCTCCTCGGCCTTGACGCCTGCCTCGACCTGCATGGAGAGCTCGACCTCCTGCTGGGTCGTGAGCAACGGGAATCGGCCGATCTCCTGGAGGTACATCCGGACGGGATCAGATACGTGAACAAGTTCATCGTTGCTCATGGCAGTGTCCGACAGGGCGTCCTCAGACTCTTCTCGAACGTCCAACCCGGCCTTCATGAGGGTCAGCGTTACCTCTTCGAAGGAGTCAGATGGAGCGTTGGCGTCCTCGAGTTCCTGCTGGATCTCGCCAACCATGATGAAACCCCGCTGACGACAGCGGTCACTCAGAAGTTCAATCACTTCCGCGACGACGTCATTCACTCGATGTCTCGTTTCATCCGTTTCTGCTGCTCCAACGCTACCAAGCGCTGGAGCATTTCCGAATACCCCTGTACATCGGCGTCCCGATCCATCGTCTGGAGGACTCTGGTGATGCTCGCGATCTCCGCATCGATGCGCATGACGTCGAGCTTATCCACGAGCTCGATCGGGTTCGCCACGGGACGGGCATCAAGAGCGAGTCCTCTGAGCAACTCAGCCTGAGGCGAATCATCCGAGCCGATGGCTGCACCGAGGTCGGGTGTCGCGCCCGAGGGAAGCCCGTCGAGCAGCGCCTCAACCGTGGGGAAGGCCTCGACGGTCTGAGGATCAGCGAACAACGAAGCAGCGACATTGAGAGATGCGAGCCGCTCATCGTTCGCAAGCATCGCTCGAAGAAGCTCGAGCTCGATCTTGTAGGAACCAACATGCTCGATCGACGTAGTGTCAACTGAAGGTTCACTCTCAAGCGTCTGCTTCGAGCTTGACCTCCGCCGTGCCTCGGCGATCGCCTCGTCGATGAACCGGGTCTCGACGCCGGTCATGCGCGACACACCGTTGGCATATTCGTGCCGTGTGATGGCGTCTGGATGGAGTGCGATCACGGATGCGGCCGATTTGACAGCCTTCGCTCTCGACTCTGGCTCATCGAGGTCGAACCTGGCCAACTCCGCGTCGATGCGGACCTGCAGAAGCGGGCGTGACTCGGCCACCGCCGTTGCGAGCGCCTCAATGTCTCCCGCCGCCACAACGTCTGCCGGGTCCTTGCCCTCGGGGAGCAGAGCCACACGCAGATCGAGGTCGCCTGGTACCGACCGCTCGAAGCCTCGAAGGGCAGCACCGGCTCCGGCCTCATCGGCGTCGAAGGCCAGAACGACTCGCTCGGAGAATCGTCTGAGCAGATCGAGGTGCTCCTCCCCAAGGGCGGTACCGCAAGTCGCCACTGCGATTGGCATGTCGGCACGGTGCATGGCGATCACATCGGTGTATCCCTCGACCACAACCGATGTGTCCCTGCGAACAATGTCAGATTTCGCCCAGTTGAGCCCGTACAACAGCCTTGACTTGTGATATATCGGTGTCTCAGGGGAGTTCAGATATTTCGGTCCATCGCCGTCGAGCACGCGGGCGCCAAACCCGACGGCATCACCTCGTAGGTCAAAGATCGGGAACATGACGCGTCCGCGGAACCGGTCGACGACACCGCCTCGTCTCGTGCCACTTGCAAGACCGGCCTTTGCCATGGTGTCATCGCGGATACCGCGATCACGGAGGTGTCTGACGAGTTCCTCCCATCCTTCCGGTGAGTACCCAAGTGAGAACTGGTTCACGACGTCACCGTCATACCCCCGCGATCGGAGATAGCTCCGAGCCGATCCCGCATCGGGCGCCGACTTGAGCCTTTCTGTGTAGAACTCAACGGCCATCGAAGTCGCTTCGATGAATCGCTCTCGCTGGCTTCGACGTTTCGCCGCCTCAGGGTCAACCGTCAGAGTCACCCCTGCACGTCTTGCGAGCAGCTCAACCGCACCGGCGAAATCGACCGACTGGGTCTCTTGAACCCACCGGAAGACATCCCCACTCTTTCCACAGCCGAAGCAGTGGTACAGACCCCGTGCTCCGTCGATCGAGAGCGAAGGTGTCTTCTCTGAGTGGAATGGGCACACAGCCATCGTGGAGCGCCCAGAGCGCTTCACTTTCGTGACCTCAGCCGCAAGTTCCACGAGGTCCGTTCTTTCGCGAACGGCGTCTATGTCATCACGGGAGTAGGCCACGACGCGACGATAGCGAGGAATCAAGAACCAAGACGAACGACCCGTGAGTCTCCACGCATCCCCATCGTTCTGTGGGCCACAGTCCACACATTTGTGCAACAGAACCCTGGGTTCACGCTTGAGGGCTAGTTCGGGAGGTGGTCGGTGAGGTATGCCGCGACGTTGTCGATCGGGATGCGGTCCTGGGACATCGTGTCACGGTCGCGCACCGTGACCTGGTTGTCTTCGAGCGAATCGAAATCGACCGTCACGCAATACGGTGTGCCGATCTCGTCCTGTCTGCGATATCGGCGACCGATTGACTGGGTGACGTCCACCTCGATCTGCCACCTCTCGCGCAATTGTGAAGCAACCTTCTGGGTTGTTTCAACAAGATCTGGCTTCTTCGAGAGCGGGAGAACCGCAACCTTGATCGGTGACAGTCTGGGATCGAGCTTGAGCACCACTCGGGTTTCGCCTCGAACCTCTTCCTCTGTGTAAGCGTCGATGAGGAACGCAAAGGTGGCTCGCGTCGCTCCACCCGATGGTTCAATGACGTACGGTACGAATCGCTCGTCAGTCTCCTGGTCAAAATACGTAAGGTCTTCACCGGAACGCTCGATGTGTGCCTTCAGGTCGAAATCGGTCCTGTTCGCGATGCCCTCGAGCTCGTCCCACCCCCAAGGGAACAGGTACTCCACGTCATAGGTGCCTGTGGCGTAGTGAGCAAGCTCATCGGTCTCATGGTCACGGAGCCTGAGATTCTCCGGCGTCAAGCCGAGATCGATGTACCACTGGTGGCGGATCTCAACCCACTCCTCGAACTTCTCGTCGGCTTCATCGGGATGACAGAAGTACTCCATCTCCATCTGGTCGAACTCACGCGTCCTGAACACGAATTGGCCAGGAGTTATCTCGTTCCGAAAGGCCTTGCCGATCTGAGCGATACCAAAAGGCAGCTTCATCCTCGCCGTGCGGCGAACATTCTCGAAGTTCGTAAAGATCCCTTGGGCAGTCTCAGGGCGCAGGTAAACAATGTTGTCCTCGGACTCGACAGGGCCCATGTGGGTCTTGAACATGAGGTTGAACTCTTTCGGCTCGGTGAAGGTGCCCGAGCTGCCGCAGTTCGGGCACTTGTCCGGGTCGTCGAGCTTGTCCAATCGGTGACGGCTATTGCAGTTCGTGCACTCGACCAGAGGGTCGGAGAATGACTCGAGATGACCGCTCGCGATCCATACCTCGGGTGACTGGAGGATCGCGGAGTCGAGGCCAACCACATCGTCACGCATCCGAACCATCGAACGCCACCACTGTTCTTTGACGTTGCGCAGCAGCTCGGTGCCGAGCGGACCGTAGTCATAGGCTGAGCGCAGCCCTCCATATATCTCGGAGGACTGGAAGACGAATCCGCGCTTCTTGGCGAGGTTGACAATCGTGTCGAAATCGGCTGGCATCACTGGATCCTGGTGGTCGAGAGCTCATCGAGTGCCCGGATGCTACCCGGCGGAGTCACCGAACGATTCATCCAAGGCACCTCCGAAGCGACGGTTCCTGGACTGATATTCAGCAATGCATCGTGCAAGTTCGTCCCTGTCGAAATCGGGCCAGAGCACGGGTGTGAACACATACTCACTGTACGCGGCCTCCCAGAGAAGAAAGTTGGACGTCCGTTGCTCGCCGCTCGTTCGGATGATGAGGTCTGGATCGGGCATCTCGGGAACATACAGATGATCCTTGACCGTCTTCTCATCGATCTCGATCGGGCGCAACTCTCCTGCAAGCAGATCTGCCGCAACACGCCTGATCGCATCGACGATCTCGACCCTGCCGCCGTAATTGAATGCAAAGATCATCGTCATCTTCGTGTTGTCTGCGGTGAGCTCCTCAGCGGAACGAATCCGATCACGAAGTACTTGTGGCACCCTTTCGTCATCGATGTTGCCCATGAAGATCACCCTGACACCGAGTTCATTGAGTTCGTCTCGACGTCGTTCCAATAAATCAACGTTGAACTGCATGAGGAACGACACCTCGAACTCGTCACGGTTCCAGTTCTCCGTTGAAAACGTGTACACCGTGAGCCATTCGACTCCCAGTTCAAGAGCGCCGTGTACGACGTCGAAGAGCGCCGGTTCACCTGCAGCATGACCCTGGGTGCGGTGAAGACCTCGCGCGTTTGCCCACCGACCGTTGCCATCCATGATGATGCCGACGTGGCGGGGAATCGCCCCGCGGTCCACATCAACGCTGATCCTGTCACCCATCGAACATCACCAGACTCTCGAGCTGGCGTTCGAGGTGATACTCCATGAAGCGCCTGGTCACGCCCAGCGCCTCACGGGACAATGACGGAATCGCCTCAGGTAGCGTCGTGAAATCGGCAGCGGCCACAGCTGCGAGATAGGGAACCAACCCCTCTCTCAACGCATATGCCCCCGGAGTCCTACACGACTCGCACAGCGATCCCCCCGCTGCGAAGCTGAAACGTTTGAGGCCTTCGCTGGTGCCGCAGCCGGCGCACAAGTCGAATGAGGGGGCAACCCCGATGATATCGGCGGCCTTCAGAAGGAAGGATGTGACCAGGTCAGGATGTGGGTCCACGTGGTCGAGCACCGTGAGCCCCCGTTGGAGAAGGAGGAACATCCTGACCGATGGCTCTTCCTCCTGCACCACCATGTCGACAACCTCGAGCATGGTCGAAGCCGCCAGGACACGATCGAGATGGTTTCGCAACTCTCCGAAGGCGTTGATCGTCGAGACCTGGGTGATCGTGTCGAGGTTCTTCCCCTCGTACAGGACGAGATCGACATGGGTGAACGGTTCCAGCCTGCCACCGAACCGGCTCTTCGTCTTTCGGACTCCCTTTGCAACGGTACGGAGCTTGCCGTGATTCGGGCTGACGAGGACAACAACGCGGTGCGACTCCCCGAATGGGTAGCCGCGCAACACGATGCCCTGATCGTTGCGAATTGCCATGGAATTCTTCCAGTAGACCGTAGACCGCTGAGCGTCAACGGTAGACGCTTGACCGCAGAACCGGGACGACCCCCGGGGGCAGGCGACAAGCGACGGGCGAAGACCGAATCACCGTTTTCGGAAGGGAGGCGCCGTCCGAGCGGCATGGATCTGGCGGCTAGACCCCGAGAGGTCCCAAGTCGAGAAAGGGGAGCGGGCAGGGAGCGCACCGAGTAGCGTTGAGGGATGCCTTCGGATCTCTCCGCCGACCAGATCGACTCCTTCCTCGACGGGCATCAGGCGTGGACCAGGGAGGGTGAGTCGATAAGCAGAATATTCGTGTTCAGCGACTTCAGCGAGGCTCTCGGTTTCGTCGTTCGAATCGGTGCCGCATCAGAGGTCGCAGACCATCACCCCGACATCGATATCAGGTGGAACAGGGTGACGTGTGTGCTTTCGACGCACTCCGAAGGTGCACTGACAAGCAGGGACCTGGAACTGGCAGCGCAGTTCGACCAGATCGCCGGCTGAAGTCCGGGCAGTCGATGCCGGACGCCTGTAACTGGCATGCAGGAGTGAGCACGCGAACGGCTTGGCGAAGAAGCGCCCTCAGAATCCGAGCCGGTCAAGCAGATCGTCATTGCGCTGCCAGTCCTTCTCCACCTTGACGTTGAGCTCGAGGAAGACCTTCGTACCGAACAGCTTCTCGAGGTCGACCCTGGCTTCGGTGCCAACAACTCGCACAAGACTGCCACCCTTGCCGATGACCATACCCTTCTGGGAGTCACGCTCGACGTATGCCGTGGCGTCGATGAACATGACACCGTTGTCTCGAGTCTCAAGCTCGTTGATCACGACGGTGAGCGAATGCGGCAGTTCATCGCGAAGGCGCGCAAGGTACTTCTCTCGTATCAGTTCGCCTGCGAACAACTCATCCGGTTGGTCAGACTTCGCATCTGGTGGGAAGAAGAATGGTCCGGGCTGTAACAGTCCGACGAGTTCACCGACGAGCGGTTCCAAGCCGTCTGACTTCTTTGCGGAGATCGGGACGTACGCTTCGAAGTCCCACTCCCCTGCTTCACCGAGCTGCCCGAGAATCTTGTCCTTTCCTGCGATATCCACCTTGTTGACGGCGACAACCACAGGAACTCCCGCCTGTTGCAATCGCTCCGCGATCAATCGATCACCCCGCCCGATCAGCTTGGTCGCGTCGAGTACGAAAAGCGCGGCATCGGCGTCGGCCAGCGACCCATACACGAGGGTGTTCAACCGTTCCCCGAGCGCAGTCCGGGGTTTGTGGATACCCGGTGTGTCAACAAGGACGAGTTGCGAGTTCTGCTCAGGCAGCGTCACGATCCCACGGATCGTATTTCGAGTGGTCTGCGGCCGACTCGAAGTTATCGCGACCTTCTCTCCAACCAACGCGTTCACGAGGGTCGACTTTCCCACATTCGGCCTGCCGACGATCGAGATGAAACCCGAACGCGTATCGAAGTGGCTCACGCCCGACTCACCCTCACACTGGCCACCCGTCTCCCGCGGACGGTGTCTGCGGTGAACACGAGACCGTCGAGGTCAAAGGCCTCGCCTTCCTCGGGAACTCGCCCGGCGAGCTCAAGCACCAGGCCTCCAACTGTGTCCCATTCGTCCGATGGGAGGTCAACTCCGACAACCTGAGCAAGATCATTAACATCGAGGCGTGCATCCACAAGCCAGGCGCCGTCGACCTCGATGATCATCGGCTCCTCATCGTCGTACTCATCAACGATCTCCCCAACGAGCTCCTCGATCAGGTCTTCGATCGTCACGAGACCGGCGGTGCCACCGAATTCGTCGATCACGATCGCCAGATGCTGCTGGTTCGCCTGCATCTCGCGCAACAGCTCAGGGATCGGTTTCGTTTCAGGGACAAAATAGGCATCGTGTGCGATCGATCGGATCGGGCGGGATGGTGAACTCTGGTCGAACATCTCGAGCAGGTCCCTGGCGTAGATGACACCGACGACGTGGTCAACGCTATCGCCAGTGACCGGTACGCGAGACCTACCGCTCGAGAGCACGATGTCGACCGCATCGTCTGTCGATGCTGCACCGTCGACTGTGATCATGTCGGTCCGTGGCACCATGACCTCTCGCACGATCGTGTCGGTGAATTCAAGCACTGACAGGATCAGTTCACGCTCCTCTGCAACCCCAGGATCGGAATCATCTGACTCTGGGTCCTCGTCAGGGTCTGCGATCAGGTCACCTGCCGCGGTACCAATGGTGATCGCGACCGAAAGGGCGGACACAAGACGATACGCCAACGTCCCCGGTCTGTTTCTCCCCAGCCATCGAGGAACAACATCGACCACGAGCAGGAGGCTGACCGTCATGACAACGAGAGCGATCCCGAGTTCAATGCCGCCAAGCATGTCTGTCAAGGCCCATGTCATCGGAATCACGGCTAGCACGATGAGCGCTGTGATCGTCGTTCCGAGGGCGGGCTGGATCTCTGATCTGTCGGACAACAATCGGGCAGTCGCCGCCGCACCCTGAACGTTCTCTTCGGCATCTCTGAGAGCGTCCGCTCGTGCGGTACGTATGAGACTTGCCCCACCTGCTCGCAACGACGCTGTGACGGCGACAAAAACGAACGCGACAATCCAGCCGACGATGATCATCGTCGATCCCATCCAATCGCAGCCAGATGTTCAGCTTCTCTTGCTTCCATTACCTCAGCCTCTGCGTCACTCTGGTGATCCCACCCCAAGATGTGCAAAACGCCGTGCACAACCATCAAATGAAGTTCGCCCTCGAACGATACGCCGAGCTCATCGGCATGAGCCTCAACCACTTCGCTGCAAATGAAGATATCGCCGAGTTCAAGTGGCGGCCCGGTCACGTCGCGCACGGGCGGCAGGCCAGGCGCTGCATCCTCGATCGGGAACGACAGCACGTCCGTTGGTCCTGTCCTACCCATGTGATCGTTGTTCAACTGTGCCATCGCATACTCATCGACGAATGCAATCGACAGCGTGGAGTCACCATCGACAGATTCGCGCTCGAGGATCGAAGCCGCAAAGTTCGCAAGCTCGCTCTCGTTGATGTCGGAACGGCTCGCCGCCGAGACGTCAACGTTCATAACCCCTCTACAGGTGTCGGTTCGGGGAAATCCGGGTACTCGACCCTTGCGTGGTAGTAGGCAGAGAGCGATGCGACGACCTCTCGCTTGATCGTCGTCAACTCACCGAAGGTGAGTGACGATTCGTCGAACTGTCCATCGTCGAGTTTCTCAGAAACGATGGTGTCCACGAGTTTCGACAAGCCTTCCTCTGTCGGCTGCTCGCTCTGGGCGTATGCCCTCGCTGCGGCCTCGGTTGCATCTGCGATCATCACTATCGCCATCTCTTTGCGGGTCGGCTTCTCACCGTGGTGTCGGAACGTCTCGGGATCTGTGTCTGGATCCCTCGTAAGCGCCTTGTGGTAGAAGTAGCGCATCAGACTGGTGCCGTGATGCATCCGGATTCCGTTGGCAACTTCCTCAGGGATGCGGTATTGGTTTGCGAGCACAAGTCCCTCTGTGACGTGGGCACGAATGAGCTCGGCCGATTCCTGCGGAGCAAGTTCATCGTGTGGGTTGTAGCCGAGCTGATTCTCAACGAAGTACTGCGGATGCTCCGTCTTCCCGAGATCGTGATACCACGCAGCGGCCTGTGCAAGGAGAGGATCGGCATCGATCGAGCGCGCAGCCCTCCCCGCGATCGAACCGACGAGCATGGAGTGATTGAACGTGCCAGGTGCCTTCTCCTCAAGGAGCTGGAGGGCTGGATGGTTACGGTCGAGAAGGTCGAGAAGCGATAACGAGGTCGTTATCCCGAAGGCACTTTCAAAGAGCGAGACAAGACCCTGGCCGATGAAGCCACCGACCACCGCGCCGACGAACGCCCAGGCCCCAGCCTGGGTGGCAATGGCCAGCGTGTGATCTGCACTGACGAGGTACTCGAGCCCACCAGCAACGGGCGCCGCGACAGCGGCGGCACCGAAGACAGACAACCGGAGTTGCGACCTTGTCGAAACACTGGACACGAACGCCAGGGGAATCGCCGCGGCAATGCCGGCATAGACCGTGAATGCGATGTCTCCTGTTGAAATCGCAGTGAAACTGGCAACAGGAATAGCGAAGAGCAACGCCGTGCGCTGATCGAACAGGATCGCTGTCATGACACCGATGGCGACCGCAGGGATGATATAGCCAATGGCGTGGTCTGAACCAGAAACGATCTCGGGGACACGGGATGCGGCAGCACTGAGGATCAGAATGATCCCCATGAGCACAACACGACGGGGTCTGTCGAGGTTCTTGGGAGCGATCCGCACGAGAAGGAAAACGAGAATGAGAACGCTGATGATCCCAAAGATGATCAGGGCCGAAAGCGGGACCGACGTTTGGACCTCAGGAAGGTACAGACCGAGTTCTTGGATCGCGGCGATCTGTACCGAGGTTAGCTGCTCACCTGCATCCGCTATCAGGTCTCCGATACGATATACGGTGGTCTGCTCTGGAACGGCATCGCGGGCGATCTGCTTCTGGATGTCCCACTCCGTCTCATCCACAGTTTCGTTGATCAGCAGACGCCTCGCGACGAGGCTGGCCATCGCTTCGCGTGTTTCCGCGAGGTCTTCCTCTGAGAGTCCGACGATCGAAATGAGTGGTCGGGTCGTTGGGTTGAGGTATTTCTGCTGTACCTCGTTGATCGCAGTCTGACTTCTGATGCCTCCGTTGAGCTCTGCTGTTGCCCACTCGCTCGAAGTCGCCTGCATCTCGGGAAAGACCGAAGCCTCCCCCTCGAACACGCGATCGAGGTCCTTCTCGTGTAGATCAACGAACTGGGCAACCGTCAGCTCGGTGATGATCGCATTGTTCTGCATCAGGACCACGATCTGCTGGTCTCTGTCTACTCGCGGCAACGTCGTGGTCGTCGTCTCAGGCACCGTTGTGGTCGTCGTCTCAGGCACCGTTGTAGTCGTCGTCTCGCTATTTGTTGTGGTCGTTTCGCCCGGATCGGTCGTGGTCGTCGTGACAGGTTCGGTGGTCGTGGTGGTGGTCGGTGGCGGCGGATCCCCGAGGGCTCCCTCTTCGAGTTGGACATAGAAATTGTCGATAGCGAAGATCACACCCTGAGAGGTTGCCTGATTGATGACGTACGGCGCTTGAACATTGTTCTCCGATGTCGTGCGGGCTGCGTCCGTCTTGTCCGGATCGTCGATCTCGGAGGTCGTTCGCTCAGCGACGAACCTCTCCGGCGACGGTTGGCCCACGGTGAGATCAGGATTGATATCCGGAGCCGGTTCATAACCGAGCGCAAGGATCACCGAGACCACGAGAGTCGTGACAAGGAGAACGGTGAGGTTCACGGCGCGTTTGTGGTCCACCACCCAGTCGCTCATGCGCGATCCCTGCGGTCAGCCTCGTACCGGGCGTAGGCCTGGACGATCGCTGCAACGATGCGGTGCCTCACAACATCGTCTCCGGTGAGTTCCACGAATCCCGCACCGTCGAGGCCGTGAAGAACGCTTCGGATCACCTTGAGGCCGGAAGGGCGCCCATCGCCAAGATCCATCTGGGTCACGTCGCCTGTGATCACCATCTTGGAGTTGAATCCGAGCCTGGTGAGGAACATCTTCATCTGCTCAGGGGTCGTGTTCTGGGCTTCATCGAGTACCACGAAGGCGTCGTTGAGCGTGCGCCCACGCATGTACGCGAGTGGTGCTATCTCGATCGTGCCCTGGTCCATCAGTCTGCCCGTCTGTTCTGGTCCGAGCATCTCGTAAAGGGCATCGTAGAGGGGCCTGAGATACGGATCGACCTTTGCAGCACGATCGCCCGGCAGAAATCCGAGCCGCTCCCCTGCCTCGACCGCGGGTCGAGAGAGGATGATGCGTCGCACGCCACCCGTGAGGAGCGTCTCAACGGCTGCTGCCATCGCGAGGTAGGTCTTGCCTGTGCCGGCGGGACCTATTCCGAAAACGAGCGTGTTCTCCCTGATCGCATCGAGATACCGCTTCTGGCCGAGCGTCTTGGGCCTGACAACCTTGCCTCTGCCCACCGAGATCGAATCCGTGAACACGCCCGATGGTTTCGGCACGTCCGAACGCACCATGTCGATGACCCTGTCAACTCTGTCTGCGTCAAGCGACTGGCCTTCTTGGACCAGGACAAGCAGCTCGTCCAACACGGTATGTGCAAGAGCGATTTCGTGCTCATCGCCCGTGATATCGATCTCGTTGCCACGGGCCACGAGTCGTGCGTTTGGGAACGCCCTTTCGACGCGTCGAAGATGCACGTCCCTCGTGCCCAACAGTTCGACCATCAGATGGTTGGAAGGAACGCGCACTCTTGCTTCAGTATCGGGGGGGTAGGTCAACGCCTAGCTCCTCGTTGTCCTGGCGACTCTGGCTCTTGATAGCGCGATTGGAATGACGCGAGTATATCGCTGCAACCCTTGTAGCCGAGGGGTTCGTCCGCGGATCGGACCTCAGGGGGAAGTATGTCCGCGTTGGAGCTTCCCGACAAGATCAAGATCGGCCACGTCGAGCATCATTGCGAGCACTGCAACATCTGAAGCACGGATCGTCAGGACCTTCCCGTTGAAGTCCTGCCGCTGCACCTGGATGCGCTGGAGGAACCGGTCGATGACGGCGGAAGTTTCAGAGTCAAGAGTTTCGATGCGCCGTAGGTCAATCGATACTCCGCCGTCTGAGGTCGGTGCTACCTCGTAGCTGTCCTCCGCGGGGAGAAGCTGGCTGACCGGCACCTCGTAATGTCCGGCGAGACGTTTCAGTCTCGGGAGAGAGAGGCTGCGCTCGCCGCGTTCGTACGCCCCGAGGACCGCTGCCTTGAATTCGCCCTCTGTTGCGCGGTGTACGTCTTGGAGAGACATGCCGCGCTGGAGCCTGATCGCTCTGAGTCGCTCGCCGACCCTGATGCTGTACTCCATGAACCACTCCTCACAACTGCACAGAGCAACACCATGATACCGCCTCGCTACCCAGAGTGGCAAGAACCAAGACAGGCATACGGCGAAGGCCGGAAACCGAAGTCCGAAATCCAAGATTCGGAAGCCCAAGGTCCGAAGTCGGAAGCCGGAAGCGAGCCCCGCGAGCAGCCCCTCTCAACGACGAAACAGGCCGCGTTTCTTCTCGGCTGGCCGCTCGCCTCGAATGTCGGCGTAGGACCGAAGGGCGTCCTCGGCGACCTCATCAAGGTCGGTTGGTACACGAACCTCGACATGCACCAGAAGATCACCCCTTCCTCTGCGCTGCAAGCGTGGGATGCCCCGCTTCCCGATGCGGTACACAGTTTCAGGCTGGGTGCCTGCAGGTACCTCGAGGTGCTCGGTGCCGCCTTCGAGCAAAGGAACCTCGACATCGGTTCCGAAGGTGGCTTCAGCGAAGCCGATCGCGACCCGGTGATGCAGGTCGTCTCCGACTCGCTGAAATCGTTCATCCGGTCTCACCCTGATCTCAACATATACATCCCCCGCGGACACACCACGTTGGCCGGCGCCCCCCTTCTGGTTGAGCCGAAGCCGTGTGCCCGTATCTACGCCTTCAGGCACCTCTACAGTGAGCTCCCGCTCGCCCCGTATCCTGCCTTCACCGTGACACTCTGCACATGGATGGTCGATCAATTGCCCAGTTCCAGAACAATCGGAACATTCCGCAACAGTCATCATCGTTCCGAGAAGTGTCTGCCTTGCGACCTGAACCCTGCCGTGGCCATCGCACTTCGAACAAGTGATCGGGCTGTGGCCAGGTTCTGAACCGGAGCTATCACAGGTCGGGCATTCGATCCTGCTCATGAACGTGACATCCTTCTCTGTGCCGAAGGCTGCCTGTGCAAGGTCGAGATCGAGTCTCACCGCGACATCTCTCCCGCGTTCAGGACCGCGGGCCGCGTTCCCGAAACCACCACCAAACCCACCACCGAAGAACTGCTGAAGTATGTCCTCGAGGCCACCGAACTGGCTGAACAGGTCCTGACCGCCGAATGACTCTCCGCGGTCAAACCGTGACTTCTTCTGGGGATCCGAGAGAACCTCATATGCCTCAGCGACCTGTCTGAAACGCTCCTCGGCATCGGCATCTCCCGGGTTCGCGTCAGGATGGGTCTCCCTTGCGAGCCTCCGGAACGCCTTCTTGATCTCATCAGCGTTTGCGTCTCGGTCGACGCCGAGAATTCCGTAGTAATCCTTCACTGATCGGCCTCGAAGCTCTTCTCGAGTCCCTCGGAAACTCGCTCGACCACTCGGATCGTCCTGCGATAGTCCATCCGCATCGGACCAATGACACCCATGCGGCCCCTGGAGCCCGATGGCGTCTCATATGTCGTGGTAACGACGGCCAGGTCTGGTTCATCACCGAACTCCGGGCCGATGCGAACCTGCAGCCCATCGGTGTCGTCGCTCATGAGGTCGATGAGTGTTGCTTCTTCGTCGAGCATCTCGAGAAGGTGCTTGACCATGGAAAGGTCGCTCCACAGTGATGCCATCTGGCTCGAGCCGCCAACATACACCTCGCTGGTCCCCGAAGTGTTGCCTGCGAGTTGGTTGCTCACCGGGGTGATGATCCGCATGACCATCGCGGGAAGATCCGAAGCGGTGAGCCTCTCAGATTCGGGATCGTCGAGGGGCTTGCCCTGGAACGCAGCGGCTATCAGGCGTTCAGCGGCTTCGAGCGTGTCGCCATCTGGCGCAACACCCGTGTCGACGAACTCCTGATACACACGCCCAGACTCAGCGATCGCCACAGCAAGAACGATGGTGCCGCCGAGAGGGACAAGCCTGATGTCCTGGATGACCTCTTCTGCCGGTGTCGGGCCGACCACGACGGAAGGATATGTCGTGAGCTCGCTCACGAGCGTGGAGGTCTCACGAAGAACTTCAGAGATCTGACTGTGGACTTGCTGAAAGAACGTGTCTATCTGTTTCCGTGTCCCAAGGCGCAGCTTGGACGGGGAGAGGTGATCCACGTAGAACCGATAACCCTGATGGGTGGGGATCCTGCCGGATGAGGTGTGGGGCTGGATCACGAAACCGTAGGACTCGAGCTGGGCAAGGTCTGCTCTGATCGTCGCTGATGACACATCGAGAGTTCCCAGACCGAGGATCGACTGGGAGCTGACGGGCTCTCCCGTGCGGATGTATTCCTCAACAAGAGCTTTGAGAACTTGGGATCTACGATCGTCGAGCATGTACCGAAAGTTAGTGGATTACCGTGGAGACTGATAACGCTTCTCTGATGACAGCGTCGGTCATCATCGGTTTCACGACGCAAAGGCGACCGGACCGCACCTCCATGATGCCGGCGCCGATCAACCGGTTGCCCTGATCGGACTCTGCGAATCGTTCCGCGACCGGCGTCAGGGGCGTGCCCGCTGCAAGCCTGAGGCCAACCATGAGTCTGTCCCGTTCCTGTTCCAAGGGTGTGAGATGCTCTGTTGCGAGTCGCGGCCGCTCACCGGCGTTTATGGCCTCCATGTAGCGGTCTGCCCTGCGGTGGTTTCGGGACCGCACCCCCAAGCGGTGATCGTGGGCACCGACGCCGAAGGCGACATATTCGCCATGCGCCCATGTAGCGAGGTTGTACATGCACACATGGCCGGGTCTTGCGTGATTCGAGATCTCGTACCTCACGAAGCCGTGATCCCGCGAGATGTCCTCGAACCGCTGATACCTATCCGCCTGGAGATCATCATCAGGCGCTGGTGCACCGGCGGCGATATCTCTTGAAAGCCTCGTGCCGGACTCAACGGTGAGAGAGTACGTCGAGATGTGATCGACACCGACCTCCATGGCCCGTTCGATCGTGCGGAACCACGACCCGTCTGTCTCGCTCGGGTGCCCGAAGATGAGATCGATCCCAACCGATCGGATCCCGCAGGCTCGCACACCCTCGACGGTCGCCTCGATCATGTCGATGGTGTGGAGCCGCCCGAGAGCTCGGAGCACGTCGGGGTCGAACGATTGTGCGCCGATCGAGACCCGTGTGAACCCCGATTCCGCCAAACCTCGTCCCAACTCTTCAGTCCAATCCTCCGGGTTCACCTCGAGGCTCACCTCGACGTCGCTCTTGAGACCGAAGCGGAGCGACAACGCATCGACAACCAGACGAAGCTGACCAGGATGGAGGCGCGAGGGAGTTCCGCCGCCGAAGTTGACCGCGTCGAGCGGACCGAAGTCAAACTCCATGCCGATCTCGGCTATAAGCGCATTTACGTACGCCCCGTGATCGAGAGAACCGTCGTTGGACTCGTCAACGATCGCGAAATCACAGTACGGGCAGCGTCGACGGCAGAACGGCACGTGAACGTACGCAGACTTCCAGTCCGCAGCAAGATCAGCGAGTACGGTGCTGTCTGGGCGGTATCTGGACACGGATCAGTCGTCCGTGATCTTCAGCGCCGCAACGAAGGCATCCTGTGGCACCTCGACGCTGCCGACCATCTTCATCCGCTTCTTGCCCTCTTTCTGTCGCTCGAGAAGTTTGCGCTTTCGCGTGATGTCACCGCCATAGCACTTCGCGGTCACGTCCTTGCGTTTCGCCTTGACCGTCTCCCTTGCGATGATGCGCGAACCGATCGCAGCCTGGATGGGAACGTCGAACAGTTGGCGGGGTATCAACTCACGCAACTTGTGCACCATCGCGCGCCCGTATGTGTAGGCCCTGTCCCTGTGGACGATCGTCGAAAACGCGTCGACCGGCAGAGAGTTGAGCAAGATGTCAACCCTCACAAGGTCCGAAGGTCGATACTCGGCCGGTTCGTAATCCAGCGAGGCGTACCCCCGAGTCCGCGATTTCAGCATGTCGAAGAAGTCGAAAACGATCTCTGCCAGGGGCATCATGTAGTGCAGCTCGACACGCTCTGTGCTGAGGTAGTTCATCTCTCCCATCTCGCCCCGTTTGGATTGAACGAGCTCCATGACGGTCCCTATGTACTGAGACGGTGTGATGATCATCACCTTCACATAGGGTTCTTCGATCGAAGCAAGAGCACCCGGATCAGGAAGATCTTGAGGACTCTGAACGATCTGCTGTGCACCAGTGACGAGATTCGCCCTGTACTCGACTGATGGCGCTGTTGCGACAAGATCGAGGTCATATTCGCGCTCGAGGCGCTCCCTGACGATCTCCATGTGGAGCAGCCCGAGAAAACCCACCCTGAAGCCGAAACCGAGTGCACGGCTTGTCTCTGCTTGATAGAGCAATGACGAATCGTTGAGCCTGAGCTTGTCAAGTGCCTCCCTGAGTCTCTCGAAGTCGTCGCCGTCAGTCGGGAAGAGGCCCGAGAAGACCATCGACTTCGGCTCTGCGTAGCCCTCAAGCGCCTGGGTTGCAGGATTCTCCGCGTGGGTGATGGTGTCACCGACACGAATGAGGTCGATCTCCTTGACACCCGTGATCAGATAGCCAACCTCGCCTGAACCAAGGCGACCCGTTCGCTCGATCGTTGGCCTTCTGACTCCGATCTCGTCCGCATCGAGATCCTTGCCTGGCGCCATGAGTCTGATTCGATCGCCCTCCGTCAGCGCACCGTCAACAACCCGTACGAGGGCGACAACGCCGCGATATGTGTCGTAGTACGAATCGAACACGAGAGCGCGAAGCGGCGAATCGGGCTCCCCTTCGGGTTCTGGGAGTTTCTTGACGATCGCCTCGAGTAGCTCATCGATGCCCAAGCCCGATTTGGCTGATACGTGCACAACCTCGTCCTCGGTTCCACCGAGAATGTTCACAAGCTCGCCAGCGACACGTTCGGGATCTGCGGCAGCGAGATCGATCTTGTTCACGATGGGGATCACCTCGAGACCGCCTTCGATCGCAAGGTGGGCGTTCGCAAGTGTCTGGGCCTCAACACCCTGGGATGCATCAACCAGGAGGAGCGCCCCCTCGCAGGCTTCGAGGGACCTCGAGACCTCATAGGAGAAGTCGACGTGGCCGGGTGTATCGATGATATTGAACTCGTAATGCTCGCCATCATCAGCCTCGTAGTCGATCCGAACCGCGTTCGCCTTGATCGTGATGCCGCGTTCTCGTTCGAGATCCATCTCGTCGAGGATTTGGTCGCGCATGTCTCGCTCGGAGATCGCCCCTGTTCGTTCCAGCAGGCGATCAGCCAGCGTGGACTTGCCATGGTCGATGTGAGCGATGATGCTGAAGTTTCGGATGCGCGACTGATCCATGTGCATCTCCGGCGGGTGGAAACTTGAGTGTACCGTTATCCGGCTCTGGTGCTATCCTCGTGTCGATTCCCACCCACCTCGTGAGGTTCTATTCGTTATGGCCATTATCAAATCCAACATCAAGCGCAACCGACAGAGCATCCGGCTCAATGAGCGGAACTCAGCGATCCGGTCTGAGCTCAAGACACGTACGAAGCACGCTGTTGACGCAGCCGAAGCTGGCGATAGTGCCAAGGCTGAGGAGCTGCTGAAGCTCGCTCAGAAGCGGATCGACATGGCGGTCACCAAGGGTGTTCTTCACAAGAACACCGCTTCACGGCGCAAGTCCCGTCTCACGGCGCAGGTGCGCTCGATCCTTGCATAGCCGTTCATGACCGAAATCGAAGGCACCCTTCTCACTCCTGCGGCACTCCAGAGACTGCGCGACGAACTCGAACATCTCACGACCACGGGTCGCGATGAGATCGTGGCGCGCATCGCCGAAGCGAGGTCCCACGGAGATCTCAAGGAGAACTCGGAGTACGACACCGCAAAGAACGATCAGGGTCTCATGGAGGCTCGGATCCGTCAGCTCAAACACATCATCGACAATGCGCGGATCCTCGAGATCGGCGACTCAGATGTCGTGACCATCGGTTCCGTAGCAACGGTCATCGATGATGACGGTGATGAGTTGGAATTCTTCATTGCAGCATCGGAGAACAAGGTTCCGGGGCTGCTTCTCGCTTCACCGGACAGTCCCCTCGGTGCGGCGCTCCTCGGGGCGAAGCCGGGCGACGACGTCGATTACGAGGCCCCGGGCGGAGCCTTCACGTATCACGTCAAGGCAATCCGGCCGTTCGAGACCTGATCGCTTTCTCGGTTGCTACATTCTTGTTATGAACGTTCTTGTCACTGGCGCCACTGGCTACATCGGAGGTCGGCTCGTACCTCGACTGCTTGACCGTGGCCACGAGGTGCGTTGCATGTCACGCGACCCGGCTCAACTGGCCCTTGACCCTTGGCGCGACAGGGTCGAGGTTGTAGAGGCAGATGCCCTCGATCCGGAGAGCCTCCAAAGCGCGCTGAAGGGATGTGACGTCGCCTACTTCATGATCCACGCCATGAAGGGATCGCCAAGGAGTTTCGCCGAGCAAGGCCGAAAGGCGGCCCGGAACTTCATCGAGGCTGCAGACCGAGCGGGTCTTCAACGGATCATCTACCTGGGTGGACTCGGTGCCGATGACGAGGAGCTCTCAGAGCACCTGACCAGCAGACAAGAGGTCGGCCGAATCCTCGCAGAGGGCCGGACACCCGTTGTTGAACTCCGTGCTGCAGTGATCATCGGGTCAGGTTCGATGTCTTTCGAGATGATTCGCCACCTCACAGAGTTGCTCCCGATCATCATGAAGCCAAAGTGGGTAGGGACTCGTTGCCAGCCCATCGCCGTGCGCAACGTACTTGAGATCCTGATCGCTGTCATGGACGATTCCGATTTCGCGCCTGGGATCTACGACGTCGGCGGGCCCGAGATCCTCACATACGAAGAGCTTATGCAGACATATGCCGAGGTTGCGGGGTTGAGGAGACGTGTGGTCGTTCCGCTTCCGATCTTCAGCTCGCGTCTGTCACCGCTCCTGGTCGGCCTGGCCACGCCGCTACCGGTCGGGGTAGCACGACCTCTCATCGAGAGCCTGCACAACGACGTCGTCGTGACGAGGGCATCGGTGCCGGGATTCGATCCCGCAGACATGATGCCCTACAGGGAAGCACTGTACAAGGCGCTCGTCCGGATCTCCGATTTCGATGTTGAGACACGATGGTCCGATGCCTTGACATCACCCGCGGCACCATTGCCTGGTGATCCTGTTTGGTCCGGCGCCAGGATGGAGATCGACCGAAGGGTCGCCGATGCGGCCGCCTCGACCGACGATCTGTTCTGGGCGGTGACCCGCATCGGTGGAGACGTGGGCTACTACACGATGAACTGGACATGGGTGTTGCGGGGGTGGTTCGATCGACTCATCGGTGGAGTCGGGTTGCGCAGAGGCAGACGGCATCCTGAGGAGCTGCGACCCGGGGAGGCTCTCGATTTCTTCCGTGTTGCAGACATCGACCCCGAGAAGCGAAGGTTGACGTTGCGAGCTGAGATGAAGGTCCCTGGAACGGCATGGCTCGGCTGGTCGGTCGAGCCGCATGGCGATGGTTCGCGACTGATCCAGATCGCCAGGTTCGTCCCGAAGGGTCTGGTGGGCAGACTGTACTGGTGGTTGCTGCTGCCGTTCCACGCACCGATCTTCAGAAGAATGGCCAACCGGATCGCCCGCACCGCGGAGAAGAGGCCAACAGGGCGACGTGCGACCGACGACTGAGGCCTCGGTGTTCACGGTTCACGGTGTCGGAACCTCGCACCGTAAACCGGGAACTGCAAACCGTAGACCGAGATCTTGTCTGCCCACAGAGAAGGTCACTACCCCATCCATCTGCACATTGCAACGGTCAACCGCTCAAGTGTCACGCGATGCGTTGCGTCTGGTTGGGTCTTGAGTGTGAGATCTGCCTTTGCAAGCGCACGCACCGATTTCGCAAGACCCTGGGTCGAAGCACGGTTCTTTGATTGCCAGATCTTCTTTGTTGCATAGGAATCCGGGTTGGCGCCAGCCAATTCGGCGAAGGCCTCATAATCCGCTGCAATCGCGGCGAGTGAGCGCTTCCTCACCTCTCCTTCGAGGTACGAGAGCAAGATGAGCGGATGTTGGTGCTCGAGGAAATCCGAGAGCCTGCGCAGCGCCTCCCGATGGTCCCCGGACATGATTGCGTCACCGAGGAACCACATCGGCTCGTCCGGCCTTGCCGTGAACCGGCTCTTCACATCTTCAGCAGAGATCGTCGATCCTCCGACCGAGAGCTGATCGAGCGCCCTCGCCATCGCTGCAGTGTTCGAACCGAAATGGCTGAGAAGCTCGCTTCGGGCTGCCTGATCGACGCGAAGACCTCGAGTCCGCGATTCATCTGCAAGCCACGCAGCTGCATCGCGTTCGTTGAACTGCTTGATCCTCTCAAGGCCACCAGACACCTTTACTGCATCGCGAATCGCTGCCGGAAGCGTCCCCATCGAGACGAAAACGGCCACGGCCTGTGTCTGATCGGCATTCCCGAGGAGCTCCGCGATGGTGTCGGCCTCGACCTTCAATAGATGGTTCGCATCGGCAACGAGCACGCCGATCGTGCCCCCGAAAAGTGATCCGGATTGGAGGGCAGGGATGATGGCCTGGATGTCATCACGCATGGTCCCTGTGTCATCTGACGATCCGCTCCCCTTCTGGGGCACGTCTCGCCGGGTTGGCGAGTCGACACCAGCTTCGACAAGGATCTCTGAAGCTCTCGCGAACATGCGTTCACGTTCGGATGGACCCGCGTTCTTTGGTCCCGTGATTGCGTACCAACCCATGGCTCACAAACATAGCCCGCACACGGTTCATGGCGTTGATCCGAGTCCGACGACGATATCGCCATCGATATACGTGTGTCGCAATTCGGCGCCAGCATCCTCGAGCACCGCCAAGACCTCACCGTTGGGATGCCCGTATCGGTTTTCTCCGTATGACAGGATCGCCATCTGCCCGACGGTCCGGGCAAGCCACCTCAGATCTGTGGACCGAGACCCGTGGTGCGGCACGACCATGATGTCTGGTCTCACGGGTGGGAGATCACGCTGCGCGACAGCCTCGACATCGCCGCCAAGAAAGACACTTCGCCCAGATGTGATCCACAACACCACGGAGCCGTCGTTCTCTGCCGCGTATCTACGCACAGGTCCCATGACATCGATCTGCATGCTCGCCAGAGAAAGCCTCGCGCCCCGCTCAACCTCCACGACTGTGACGCCTCCACGCCGAGCCGCTTCAACGGCTTTGATCAGAAGGCCACCGTCGTCGACATTGGCAGGTATCCAGAGCTCGGATGTTCTGCCTGCTGAGAGCAGCTCGATAACGCCCCCGACGTGATCGAGATCACCGTGGGTGACAACGATGAGCGTGAGCTTACGTACTCCGTTTCGCCTGAGGGCACGGTCGAGCATGCGCGGCTCTGCGCCGCCATCGACAAGCACCGTTCCACCGGAGGGATCCTGGAGCAGGATCGCATCGCCCTGCCCGACGTCGAGCACGACCATGGTCGGCTCGGTTGGCCAGGCTGCCCGTGCTGCCACCGCCCACATGAGCACTATCACCACAGCCGCCACGCCGAGGGGCCTCGTGGCGCGCCAGGTCGCTGCCGCTCCGGCGACCACGACTCCGGTCATCGCCCCAAGTCCCAGTTGTGGTCCCGCGGATGCCACACGCGAGACAGCCAGGATCCCGCTCGCTCCGATATCGACGAGCGGTTTCAAGACGGGCAGGGCCAATGCCAGGGCTCCAAAAGCTGTTGTGAAAGTGACCATCGGCCCAACGATCAGATTCGCGAGAGGCGCGACAAGAGGGATCGTGCCAAAGACCGCAAGGATGATCGGTGCCACGGCGACCTGAGCCCCCATGGTTACGAACAGCGGCACGTACAGCCAACGGGGTCGTCGACCCGACGCTGCTTGTACGCCGACCAGCACGCCGACCGTCGCGGCAACAGATAGCTGGAACCCGACGGATAAGCCGAGATGTCCCGACACGAGGAGCAACAGGGTAACTGCCGTGCCGAGTGCCATCCAGGGATCGAGAGGGATCCCAACGAGTCCTCCGACCAGCAGCGTGCCAGCCATGACTGACGCTCTGATGACCGAAGGCTCCCATCTGGTCACAACGGCGAACATGGCCAGCCCGATGACCCCGCCAATGACTCGAAATAGGGGCCTCACGGCTATTGGCGCCGTGAGGAACCACCATGCAACCAGGAACATCGCGACGTTCGAGCCTGAGACGGCAATGAAGTGAGCAAGCCCGGCTCGGCGGAGGTCTTCCTCGTCGCTCGCAGAGAGCAGATCCGTGTCACCGATGAGAAGGCCTCGTACGAGTCCATCGGTTGAGGATTCTCTGTGGTAAAGACTCGTGACATGACGCCTTGCAGCGTTTCCAACTCGAACGATCGGATTGCTCGAAGGCGTCATCGCGATCATCCCATCGACCCGCATGACACCGGCAACGACCTCATCACGTACCCTCATGACCCGCTGTCTGAGGTCGCCTTCAAGCGTCACCGTCGCGCCAACGGGCACGCCCTCGTCGAGTCCTGATGCGGCCAACCGCGGACCATTCCATGGTACTCCGTCGAGGATCAGCGGCTCGAGCACAGCCCTGTCGTAGGAGCGTGCCGAGGATTCCTCAGCAACTCGCGCAATGAGCGTCACACGCCCCTCTGGCACCTCCGCTGTTGCAATCGCTCCGCTTCGCAACGTGGCGACGACACCTGAAAACGAGCCTGCGATCACGAATATCGCTACGACAACAACAGCCAACCGCCTTGTGAGGACCGCTGCCAGAAGGCAGATGAGCGCAACAATGCCAGCCCAGAGCGGTTTGATGATTCCCAAGGCAACGCCAGACCAGGTCGAGACCGCAGCGAGCAGGCACCATCGTCCCGGCGTCGATACCTCGATCCTCACGGGCGAGCAATGGCATCTCGCATGGAGGCAAGTTTCGACTCGCCGATTCCGGGCACATCAAGGAGATCTTCGACCGTGAGGAACGGACCACGCTCGGTTCTGAACGCAACGATGCGTTCAGCGAGGACCGGTCCAACGCCGGGGAGGGATTCGAGGTCGGATGCGGATGCAGAATTCAGATCGATACCTGAATCGGCTGGGGTCCCAAGCGGAGCGCCCAGAAGTTGAACCTCTGGAACGACGATCCGCTCTCCGGCGCGTACTCCAGCAGCGAGGTTGATGGCCGTGAGATCAGCCGTAGGTGTCGCGCCCCCAGCGGCTTGCACGGCATCCGCAACGATCGCGTCAGTCGGCAGTTCGACAACGCCGGGTGCAGAGACCGCACCGGACACGTGCACACGGACCAGCACTCCGTCGGGAGCCACCCCGCTAGGACCGTCCGAAAGAGCCGGCGCCGATGGAGAGGCGCCCAACCCGAACCAGATCGCACCCGCGATCACAGCCAGTGCTGCAAAACCAGCCACCGTCACGGTCAGGTTCGACGTATTGGATGACACCGATTCCCCACGCACCGCACCGCACCGTAGATATACCACCCGGCAGACCACTGAACAAGGGTTCCAAGAGCTCGTGGGTGGGTTCTAACCGAAGATGTGAATCACTGCCTCGAGCTGTTCGAGCGCTTCGACTTGACGCTCCGCCCACCTGAGGATCGAGTCCCCATAGAGCAGCGTGACGGCAGCGAGCAGGTTGATACCAGAGTGCATCGCTATGGCGAGGGACAGGTCTCCTCGGCGTAAGGCGACCCAACCAAGCGCGATGCCAAGCAGGAAGAGCCCCGGAATGACGGCACGGGCATCGGGATCGAGAAGATGTACTGCAGAGAAGATCGCTGCAGAGATGAGAATCGCCGGCCACTTGCTCAGGGTCTTCGACAGGATCGAGAGGAGCATTCCCCGAAAGATGATCTCCTCGATTATGGGGGCACCAACTGCGACGACGGCAAGCACAGCGAGTTGTTCAACAAGGGTCTCAGAGGACTCGGCGACACCCGCGACGCCTTGGGTTGGTGGTCCATCGGGCCAGAACCACACGATTATCGGTGCCGTCACGATCGCGATCGCGACCTGGAGCCCCATTCCGGCAAAGACACCCCACCAATCGGAAGGCTTGACGATCAACCCGACGTCGGCTGCGAGCGATCCTGAACCGCGGGAACGTGACAGAAACCACACCATCGCGAGGCTGGAGGCAACCTGGGCCCCGAAGATCAACGAGAATGGCAAGGGAGCGAGAGGATCTGCACCTGAACTGACGACTCCAGCTGCGACGAACACCGCGCCGATCGCCCCCGTGAAGAAGACGACGATGACATCCCGATATCGCCAATTCGCCACCGGCAGAAAGCCGGAGGGTGGAGGGGGTGGGGTCACGCCACGGCCCTGTGCGCTCGCTCCGATACGTCATACGCCGCGATTTCGAAACCAATGGAGCGGTACGCGGTGCGATGGTCGAGGCCGATCATCCGATTCCGGACATATTCCGTCGCGTAACGACTCAAGAAAGTGGCACTGCCCTCCCTACGCCATTGATCAACATGCACCAACTCGTGGATAAGGAGGGCTTGGTTCTTCCCACTGACGACTGACTCGTAGGTGTCCTGTGCAACGAAAACGCTATTGCCAAGAGTGATCGCGGCGACCGAGGTACCAAGGGCGATCTGCATCCAGTGCGGCATCATGCGCACGCTCACCTCCGAGAGGTCGAGGTCTCCGGTGTCGACTCCGGCCCTCTCCGCAACGACGGTGGCAGAGATGCTCACACCACGAGGCTGACAACGTTGGGGAGCCTTGCGATGACCTTGCGAGGTGGTGCACCGCCTGTGTGCAACTGGACCCTCTCGGATGCAAGGGCGAGTGCAACGGCTTCGTCCTCGGTGATCCCCACGGGCACCTGGATCCGGTCCCTGACCTTGCCATTGACCTGGACAACCATCGTTGCGGTGTCCTCAGCGATGAGTGACTTGTCGGCCAACGGCCACTCTGCTGTCACCACAGAGCCGTCTCTCCCCATTCGATGCCACAACTCCTCACAGATGTGAGGCGCCAGGGGTGAGAGCAGTCGAGGGAACACATCCGCAACGTCGGAGGGCACCTGGTCAAGTCCAACGAGCGCATTGTTCAGCTCGAAGAGCCGTGCAACTGCCGTGTTGAAGTGGAGGTTCTCCATGTCCCTTCCAACCGCTTCGATTGTCCGATGTAGCAGGATCTGAAGCTCCCCATCGGAGCGTTCCGTGCTCACTGTTGCTTCGCCAGAGTCCTCATCGATGAAGTTCCGCCACAGCCTTTGGAGGAAGCGGTGCACGCCGACGATGTCCTTGGTCGACCAGGGGCGGGACGTGTCGAGCGGTCCCATGAACATCTCGTAGAGTCTGAGTGTGTCGACGCCGTAATCCTCGAAGATGTCATCAGGGTTCACTCCGTTCTTGAGCGACTTACCCATCTTTCCGTACACCCTGGTGACTTCTTGACCTTCGTACGTGTACGAGTCTCCCACCTTGACAACATCGTTCGCAGGAACGTACATCCCGCGATCATCCTGGAAGGCATCAGCCAGGATGTACCCCTGATTGAAGAGCTTTCCGAACGGTTCCTTCGTCCCGATGAATCCGAGATCGTTCAACACCTTGTGCCAGAACCGCGCGTAGAGCAGATGTAGCACTGCGTGCTCCACTCCACCGACATACAGATCAACTCCGTCTTCACCCATCCAATAGTGCTCGATCTCGGGATCGACGAGGCGTTCGGCGTCCGAAGGGTCCATGAACCGGAGGTAGTACCAGCACGAACCCGCCCACTGGGGCATCGTGTTGAGCTCACGTTCGTACCGCACACCATCGATCTCGACGAACTTCCAATCATCCGACGCATTCGAGAGAGTCGGCGTCGGCTCTGCTTTCTCATCATCTGAGACGTGAGGTTTGTAGTCGTCGACCTCTGGTAGGCGCAAAGGGAGCTCATCGTCGGGAACAGGGACGAGTTCCCCTTCGGGGCCGTGGAGAATTGGAATCGGTTCACCCCAGTACCTCTGTCGCGAAAAGAGCCAGTCGTGCAACTTGTACGTGACGGTGCCTTTTCCCGCTCCATTCGTCTCGAGCCACTGGATGATCCGTTTCTTTGCAGAATCGATCCCGAGCCCATCAAGGAACCCTGAGTTGATCGCAGGACCTTCACCCAGGTAGGCGTCACCGTCGAACTCAGAGGGCGGTTGGACCGTCCGGACGATCGGAAGATCGAACGCTTCGGCGAATTCCCAGTCACGTTCGTCCTGGCCGGGGACAGCCATGATGGCCCCTGTGCCGTACCCCATGAGCACGTAATCCGCGATGAAGATCGGAACCCTCTCACCGCTGAGTGGGTTCAGGGCAAAGGCGCCTGTGAACACCCCTGTCTTCTCGCGATCAGCGATCTGGCGTTCGAGATCGGTCCTACGAGAAGCAGCGAGTCGATACGCGATGACGGCATCTGGGGGTGTATCTATGCCGAGTGTCCAGGATGGGATGGTGCCGTCGGGCCAGACATCCGGAGTGATCTCCTCGACCAGTGGATGCTCAGGCGCCATCACCATGTACGTTGCACCGAACACCGTGTCCGGTCGAGTGGTGAACACCCGTATCTGGGAGTGGCCTTCGATGTCGAAGATGATCGTCGCCCCGTCCGAGCGGCCGATCCAGTTGCGTTGCATGGTCTTGACGGACTCTGGCCACTCGACCAGGTCGAGCTCATCGATGAGCCGATCTGCATACGCGGTGATGCGCAGCATCCACTGTCGCAGAGGTCTGCGATACACAGGGTGATTACCGCGATCGGATCGACCATCCACGGTGACTTCCTCATTGGCGAGAACGGTTCCGAGGGCAGGGCACCAGTTGACAGGTACCTCATCTATGTAGGCGAGACGCTGGTTGTCCAGATACTCGCGGCGATCAGACTCAGGAAGGTTCTGCCACATGACACCATCGGCTGCACGGAGTCCAGACTCGAGCTCCTCGATGAGCTCGGCGATAGGCCTGGCCTTGTTCTGGTCTTCATCGAACCATGAATCGAAGAGACGGAGGAAGATCCACTGTGTCCACCTGTAATACTCGGGGTCTGTTGTCGCAACCTTGCGGCTCCAGTCGTAGGAGAACCCGAAGGCCTTGAGCTGCCTCGTGTAGTTCTCGATGTTCTTCTCTGTCGTGATTCGAGGATGTACGCCTGACTCGACGGCGTACTGCTCGGCGGGCAAGCCGAAGGAGTCGAAGCCCATCGGGTGCAGCACGTTCGCACCACGCATTCGGTGGTACCGGGCGAAGATGTCCGTACCTATGTAACCGAGCGGATGCCCAACGTGGAGACCGGCTCCCGAGGGGTATGGGAACATGTCGAGGAAGTATTTCTTCGGTTTGGTTTCGTCGAAACCGGGATCACCCGGATTCGGGACGCGGTACATGTGCTGGTCAGCCCACTTCTGCTGCCAACGATTCTCGATCTCTCGAAAGTCATACAACGCCATTGCACTCCCCGTGAACCCGCAAGCGTAGCGGCATCCACCACCCCTCTGTTCTTGCGTAGATTCCAGCTGCCGAGCGCGGGTGAAATCTACGCAAGAACAGATTCGGGGTGTGGGAGATCAGCGGCCGAGGTCGGGGTTGGCCTGGACTGCACGTGTCCTGATGGTGTAGGCCGAGTCGCCTGAGAGGATGCCGCCACGGCCGAACAACCTGCCGGATTGCCAGTTGGAGAGTCCGAGTTCGGGCTTGTCAAGTGCGTACTGGCCATCGACCCAGCGCGTGAAGCCGTTCCCGACGAACGGTGCGTCGATGCGGGCGAAGAAACGAGCGTGGGCCTCCGGATCGACCGAGATCAAGGACGCCACGAATCTCGGGCTGTACCGGTTGAACCAATCAACGGCCTGGTCAACCGAATCGACAACCGCGAGGGTGATCTCCGGGCTCTCCTCCCACTCCCACTCCTCACCGAGGCGGTCCTCCCGGATCACCTCGGCCTGCGGCTCGACCACGTCGCCCTCCGCTCTGGCAATCGGAACGGTGCGCTCGAACCATTCAGTGGGGACAGCATCAACAGAGGACTCGAGCACGTGGAGCTTTGGATTGGACCCTCGTCGCTCCCCGGCTCGCTCGAGAGCCTCGAGAACCGATGGCATGAGATCTGCAACCCGCGCCCTTGGGATGCAGAGCGTGTTCAGGGTGTTGCACACCTTGCGATCAAGCGAGTGGTACACCGCTGCAGCGAGATCCTGCGCAACGGCATCATCACCAGCAACGATCCAACCGCCTCCGGTTCCGTGCAGGCTCACGGCGTTTCCCGCTTGGCGAGCGACCGCTCCAAGGAGGGTCGTTGCATGACCAGAGCCCCTCGCCACAGCGAGGGATAGCCGTGGATCCGACATCATCGCCAGCCCTGCTGCACGTGATGCGCTTGCCACGAGCGAGGCTGCACCCCTCGGAAGACCTGCATCCGCGATAGCGGGGTCCAGTGCGTGCTCGACGATGGCCTCGGCTGTTGCGAGTGCATCAGAACCGATGCGAAACACAACGGTGTTGCCTCCCCGGAGCACTCCGGTTGCGTCAGCGAACACGTTTGGTCTTCCCTCGAACACGAACCCGATGACCCCGAGCCCGTCGGCCACGAGCTCGATCCGCCAGTCGTCGTGATGCACAATGTCCACCACACGGCCTCTGCCCGACGGTGCATTCGCCCAACCGTGGAGGCCTTCAATCATGCCCTGGCGCATGGTGTCATCGAGGACAAGTCGAGTGGCGCTCCGGCCGCGCTCGCGTGCCGAAGCCACATCCCGCTCATTCGCAGCTGCGATCGAACCGAAGCTGGCATCGTCACCGAGCGCATCAGCGAAAGCGTTGTAGAACCGGGTGATCTGGTCGTCTGACACCGAACCCATCGCCGCGAAAGCGTCGTCTGCTGCGTCGACTGCTGCCGAGGCGACATCCGCAGCAGCCGAAGGAATATGGAGCAATTCGCCAGAGTGTTGCAACACGATCAGCGAGTCACCGGGTCCGAATGCCTCTGCCAGCTCGTCGGACACCCGGGTGAGGTTCGTCCCACCCCAAGGAATCGGCATACCTGGTTCAAGGGAGGTGAGCTGGTTGGTCATCGTTCCAGAAACAGTAGACAGTTCACAGCGGGGTGGCGGCCGAAGGCCGTCTCAGTAGACGAGTACCGCGTGGAGCGGATCATCGAATCGCGATCGACCGTCGAGAAATGACAATTCGAGGAGCATCGTAGCTCCCACGACGTCCCCCCCCTGCCTTGACGATGAGGTCCCTGCTCGCCGCGAGGGTTCCACCGGTGGCGAGGACATCATCAACGATGAGGACGCGCGCACCGTTCGGAAAGGCGTCCGCATGAATCTCGAGGGTATCCGTGCCGTATTCGAGGTCATAGGTCACTGACACGGTTTTGCGCGGCAGCTTTCCCGGCTTGCGAACGAGCCCGACGCCCGACCCGATCCGCTCTGCAATTGACCCTGCGAGCAGGAACCCTCGGGATTCGATGCCGACAACGATGTCGACGCTTGATCCGAGGAAGGGCTCAGCCATCTCGTCGACTGCCTGCAGGAACGCCGCTGGCGAAGCGAGAAGCGGAGTGATGTCCTTGAAAATGATGCCAGGCTCGGGAAAGTCCGGCACGTCAACGATGTACTCGTAAAGATCGACCATGCGTGCGATGGTAGCCGCGCAGGTGCCCGTGTCCCCTTCATGTGCTCGTCAGGTTGCGCGGCTTCGTCAATCACTTACCGGCTCGGCGCCCACGTGTGATGGTCCCTCGGGAGGATCGATGCGGCTTGGTGCAATGGTGATGGTTGGGTTCGTGGCCGTAACTTCGGCCTGTGCGCTATAGGCCGCTTATCTTCTTGCCGAGGCCTCGGGCCTCAGCTGGTCGTATCACCGTAGCCGATGAACCAGGACAATCGGTCGTCATCGGAACAAACATGTATGGGACCCGGACCTCCTTCCGACCGAACGCCACTCGATCTGCTGTGACCAGGCATCGGTAACGCTTGCTGCAACCATCGGCCCGGTATTCCCAAGCTTCCGCCGGTATGTCCAAGAACGTCGGGAACCAGTCAATGTCGTATTTGCGACGCTCGCCAGCAGGTTCCCGGCCTTAGATCAACAAGGGTGCAAAAGATGACGATCGATGCAGAGCCGCGAACCTCTGTCCATCAACAAGAACTGTTCCCCAAGACTCCGGGAGATCCGATCCAGGATCTTGCGTTGGGTCCGGCGCAGCAACAGCGAAGGACTCGCCCAGTTTTCGGTGCACTGGCGATGGTCGTCATTGGATTGCTGGCGGGTCTCCTATTGGCCACAAGCCTGACGTCAGATCCGACGATCACCATTGCAGGACCCACAGCAACAACTTCGAATTCGTTCGGAGGCAGCGTCGCTTCTGCTGCGGCCGCGGTTGCTCCTTCAGTCGTGCAGATAGAGACCCAGACAGGCCTCGGCTCAGGTGTGATCTACCGCTCAGACGGCCTCATCCTGACGGCAGCCCACGTGGTCGACGATGTGGCGAGTGTCCAAGTCCGTCTTGCTGATGGCAGACTCCTGACCGGCAGAGTTGTCGGCACGCACACCCCCACAGATGTTGCTGTCATCTCGATAAGAGCAACCGACCTGACAGCAGCCGTGCTCGGGTACGGAACGGGTGTGCAGGTAGGCGAGATCGCAGTCGCAGTCGGAAGTCCCTTCGGTTTGAATCAGACGGTCACGGCCGGAATCGTCAGCGCGGTTGGTCGCAATCTGAACGGTGTCCCGATGGTGCAAACGGATGCCGCGATCAATCCGGGGAACTCCGGAGGTCCCCTCGTGAATTCGGCAGGTCAAGTTATCGGTATCAATGACGTGATCTTCTCTGAGGGTGGCGGAAACGATGGGATCGGATTCGCCATCGCGATCGATGTTGGCATCGTCGTCGCCGACCAACTCGTCGCTGGCGACACCGTCGAACTCGCAGCACTTGGGGTGGGAACCGTACCGGACACCAGCGGGGCAGGAGGCGCAATCGTGCGCGAAGTCATACCCGGTTCTCCGGCTGCCAACGCCGGCCTACTCGTTGGCGACCGGATCGTATCGGTCGACGGAACCGTGGTCCTCGACCCAGGCAATCTCTTCGCAGCGGTCATCGCTCATCGGCCCGGCAGCATCGTCGAGATCGAGTTCACACGAGACGGCCAGCCAATCACAGTGCTCGCAACGCTGACAGGAATCGAGATATGAGCACCGCACCGACACCCACTGAAATGACCGGGTTGCATAGCTGCCTGATTGATACTTGTGGTGGGTGCTGCGATGCGTGCCGTGGCTGATGCAAGGCTTTGCTGAATTAGTACAAGCCTATGTGCATCCGGGTTTGGCCGTTGGCCATGTGTCGCCTGTTGTTAAGGTGTGCTGGCTAGAAGGTTCCAAGAACATGGTCCCGTGCTCCCCTTCGCGGGAACCGTTGTCCACATCGCAGCCGCCCGGCACGCGCCCGGGTGATGGTCCGGACCTGGGCTCCAACATGACCGGCCATACGACACACCCATACGTGCCGTCATGGGCTGCCTAATTGATGATCTCGCTTGCGTCAGAGATGGCACGGATTAGGCCAAAGATAAGGACTCCGGCAGTACCGAAGTAACCGGTAGCGGTTGCTGCGCGGGCGACCCACGATGGAAGTCGCACGATCGCGCAGATCCACATCACGGAAGTCGATACGAAAACGACAAGGAACGACCATGAGGCGAGCACCGGGGAATCGCAATCGCAGAATCCCCCGCCTCCCGACAGGATGGCGCTGCCAAGCGACAGCACAGCCATCGTTCCCACTACCGCGAAAACGGCAAACGGAACACCGACCGACCGCCAGCCACGCTCCTCGCCTGGAAGACGATGGTCGAGCCACCTGAACACCCAGTCAATCACGACACCGAATCCAACGAACAGCCCAACGATCAAAGCAACAAGCAGCGGCCCGTTGCCGAGTATGAAGAAGTCCACGTTGTCCGGATTCATCAGGTCCGAAGTGGCACTCGTGAGAGCAAACAGCACAACGCCGAACACAACGCCACGCAATCGGTGTGCCCAGCCGAGCCAGGGACGCATCGCCAGGTAGATGCCGGCACCAGCGATTCCCGAGGCAATGCCGAGGAACACGATAAGAAAACCTGATCCCCCGAAAGTCACCTCCCCCACAGTGAATCCGGCCTCAGTGATCCGGCCACTACCACGAGTTCCCGAGGCAGCCCCTGCGATCCGCATGAAAACACGACCGCCGACACCACCAACCAAGAAGCCAGCAGTCAGCCCAGCAAGACCACCAGCCGTGACGTGGCGAACCAATCCGAACCATGAATCGAACGGCGCGTCATGCGACCATCTGGACCCGGACTTCCGCGGCTGAGCAGCGGCCTGTGACATCGCCTCAGTCCTTCGTTGACGTTGGGAATCCCACTCTACGCACACCAACCCCAGAGGGCACCAGCAATCTCTTCGCTCCCTCACCAATGTGTTGTTCATCACGTTCGGGCCGAACGTGTTACAACGATCACACCACGGCATGCAATCTCCTACGGAAGCGTCGCGCTGGTTGCCAGACTCGGGCGACGTCCGAGGAGCGATAGTTGAACGGCTCGCCACCTGAGACGGAGCGGCCGCGTTCGCAAATCGCATAGCCTCCATCGAGACGGTCTTCGGGGGCATCAAATCCGACCTCGGGTTCCGGCGATTCTCGATGACACGTCAAGTGAGTGGCGACGAGTGTGCACGGTTTCCTACCTGCTCAACGTTCGATGAGTGACCCACGCCGGTGTCATCATCAACGGCATCTTTGCTAAGGAGCCTCCCTAGCTTCTGCGACCATGATCCAGTACCTGGCTCGGGGTACCCACTTCCGGAAGTGCCTGTGACACCGAAAACCCGTGTCCGCGAGCTGCGACCACGGACCCTCCCCGAATCGATGCAGGTGGGTAAAGTTCGCCAGATGGACCATCAACTCGCCTACTTTGCACGTCCTGACGGCGTCACGCTTGCGTACGGTACCGCTGGCAAGGGCCCCCCACTCGTGCTGGCGATGGGCTGGACAACTCACTTGGATTGGTTCTTTCGCCATCCAGCAACCTTGCTGTTTGAACCGCTCACACACCATGTGCAGTTGATCACGTTCGACAAGCACGGAACTGGGCTGTCGGATCGGGATCGCACCGAGTTCACCCTCGACTCAGAGGTGTATGACATTGAAGCACTCGTGGACCACCTCAGACTCGACCAGTTCTTCCTGATGGGGATGTCCGAAGGGGGCCTGGCAGCTGCTGCATATGCAGCCAAGCACCAGAGCCGCGTGAAAAAACTCGTGCTCTACTCGACTACTGCCAACGGACCGGAGCTGGGCCCCGAACAGTTCAAGGAGAGCTTCGTGAACCTCATTCGGTCTGCGTGGGGAATGGGTTCGAGATCGATCACCGACATGATCGCACCTGATGCCAGTAAGGAGGAACAGGAGGAGTTCGCCAGGGCGCAGAGGGAAGCCGCCTCAGCCGAGACAGCCGCGGACCTGATGGACATGCTCTATCACACCGATACCAGGTCGCTGTTGCCACAAATAGAGGCCCAGACGTTGGTCATCCACCGTCGGAGCAGCCGTGCATTCCCACCGCGCAACGGCCGAGAACTGGCGGCGGGCATCCCGAACTCACGGGCAGTGATCATCGCCGGGGTGGCGCACTATCCGCCAACACCAGGCGATCCCAACACGATCGACGTGGTCAACGAGATCCTCGACTTCCTCGTCCCCGGAGCTGAAGCCCTTGCGGTACGCCACAAAGACACGTTCCGAACGGTGATGTTCACTGACATCGAGGCCTCAACGCAGCTGGTGGCTCGACTGGGTGATACTGCCGCCAGAGACATTCTGCGCCGCCACGAATCTGTATGTCGACGGGCGGTCGCTGAACACGGCGGAGTCGAGATCAAGACAATGGGCGACGGATTCATGGTGTCGTTCGCGTCAGCGTCTGCAGCGTTGGATGCGGCGATCGACATCCAGCGACGGTTGACCGACGAGTTCGCAGACGCGCAAGAGGAAGTCAAGATACGGATCGGTATACATGCTGGCGAGCCCATCGCTGAGGACGACGACCTGCATGGCACTGCGGTGATCATGGCGTCTCGCATCATGGCCACAGCTGGCGGCGATGAGATCATGGTGTCGTCCCTGATGCGGGAGTTGGTTGCGGGCCGCGACTACCGATTCATAGGACGTGGACAGCGATCGCTGAAAGGCTTTGACCAACCTGTCCCTCTCTTCGAGCTGGACTGGCGTCACATCGGACACGCATCAGCCGCTGTAACCGCGATGCACACCTTGGAGGAAAGGATTGGAAATACCCCCCAAAGTGGCAAGTGGCATCAGCTGACGTCAGAGCAAGTGGGACAGTACGCCGTTGCGACCGCAGACCCCGACGCGAACGACGGAGTGGTACCACCGATGCTGCTTGTGTCTTTGCTAACGCACCTAGTGTCGTCTGTTCCCGGTACCGAACTTCCGACCGATGGTCTGCTGATGGGCATCAATTACGGGTTTGAGTCGTTGCGATTCGGCGAACCGGTCGCGGTCGAATCCCGAGCGCGCGCCTTCTTGGCGATCAAGGCGGTCGAGCACCGCGACACTGCCGTGCATGTCACTTGGGCGGTGTCGGTCGAGGCCGAAGGATTGAATGACCCGGCCCTCACTGCCGAGTGGCTGATCAGGGCCCAATACACAACCTGATACTTGGCGCTGGGGTCAGAAGTAACCAGTTGTCCCTGGTGCCAAGCGCAACAGACGGGTGGGGCATTGTCGATGGCAAAGACACACCAGCAGTCTTCCGACCATCGAACACGACGTTCTACTTCCGCCACACCCTCACCGAGGGCAACGCAGACTCACAATTCGTATTCGGCGTACCAGGGTGGATACCCGTCGCCGGAGAAATCGGATTCGGCTAGCCCTACAACCCGCCCATATCAGCTTTGATTTCAACTGCGAGTTCAGGTGGTCGTTGCATCACTTTGGACGAGATTTGTCTCGATGGAGGTGCACGATGGAGCGGTTGTCGGAGTCTGAGCGGAGTGAGTTGTGGGATTTGGGGGCAGCGGCAGTGCCGATGATCGAGTCTGCCGCTCCTGAAGGTGACTCTGCACAGTGCTGTACCGTAGGGGTGACGAAACGTATGTGTTTGAGTATCGGAGTGTGGCGTGGAGACTGATCAAGAGAGTGCTGAGCGCTACGAGCGGGAACGCAAGGAAGCTCACGAGCGAGCAGAGCGTAAGCGCAAAGAAGAGCGTATGAGGGCTGAACTCAGACGCAAGGAATCACGAGAGCGACACGACCAAGAGCGAGGCAACGGTTAGCTTCGGCTGAACGATTCCTCACTCCAGAGGGGGCAGTTGTTGTTCGGCAACATCTCCGAGGAGAATTCTTGATGAAGTCCACACCGATCATCGATGGTGGAAGGCAGCGTTGTACGGATTGTGGCCACCCTCGTAGGGAACACAGCGATCATCACAAATGCACCGTGCCGAGGTGTGAGTGCCGTGAATACCAGTTGCCTGAGCAGGGTTGAGTTCGGGAGTTGGCACGGTGAGGCCAGCCTTGACAGGCGATAGGTACGGCTTGTCCTACTTGGATGGTCACCCAAAGGTGCTTTGAGTTCAGGTGGTCGTATCAGCTCTGCGGCTTGCTCGACGCTCGACGCACCGCACCGATCGCGACTCCGACAAGCATTCCGAACGTAATGCTTACCCCGATGGCAAAACTCCCCCCAATCACGGCTCCGACGACAGTGCCAACCACGATGCCCATCCCGATGGGAAGTCCCATCGCCTTCATATCCTTATCGTCCATGACGCTCTCCGTTGCTGAGCCGTGCTTGTTAACGACCTCAGGCTGATCCGAGGATGCGATCCATCCCTGCGGCCGACCACCATAGCTAGCGCCTAGCCGGCAATATGCATGCCTCCAGGGGAGCGCATCTGTGCGCATAGAATCAAGTCGCTACGATTCGAGGCAAGCGAAGGGGAAGACCTGAATGAACCGATCACCGTCGATGAACACTGATGGACTGAGAGGTTTGGGAGCGATAGAAGACTTCGCAATCCGACGCCCCGACCGAACTAGTAGTGCTTGGGTTAGAGCGTTGATCGAACGCAACAGCATCATAGTGTTGGCAACGACCGACGGTCACCAACCGTGGGTTGCTCCCCTGGAGTACATGGCGGATGAAGACTTGAACTTCTTCTTCTTCTCTCTCGCCGAGGCACGCCATGTCCGACACTTGGAGGCCACCAGTACCGTTGCTGCTGCCGTGTTCGATCGCGAGCAGCCGAAAATCACCGCAACTACGACCGCTGGCCTCAACGGTGTCCAGATGGAGTGCACAGCAAGTCGGGTTTCCCAAAAGGGCTACACAGATGCAGTAGCTGCTGCTATCGATGAACTCGAAATCTCGATACCGCCCTATGCAGTATTCAAGATCGTCCCTCATCATTTCTATGTTCCAGCAGTCGAGAACGGATTGATCACCCGATACGAAGTAGACATGGCCTAGAAGCGCCCACGCGTATCCGGCAATACGTGGGTCTACAGGGGGTGCGTAGGTGCCGATATGCGTGATCTGGACGCGTTAGCCTTGCGCGATGACCGAGAGTTTCGCCGTAGGAGACACAGCCCGTATGCGTCGGCTCGTGACCGGGCGCGATATCGAACTGTTCAGTGAGATCACTGGCGACAGGAATCCGTTGCATTTTGACGCAGATCTGGCGACTCGTAGTCGCTTCGGTGGCATCATTGTGCAAGGCGGCATCACGTCAGGTCTGCTGAATGCTGTTGTCGCCGAGAAGCTCCCCGGACCCGGGTCTGTCTTCTTGCATGTTGACTGGAGCTTTCGTGCGGCAGTGAGTCCTGGGGATGAGATCACCGCGGAGGTAGAGGTGCTGGAGGTTCGAACGGACAAGCCGATCACTCGCTTGCGGACTGTTGTCACGAACCAAGATGGCACCGTCGTTCTGGAGGGCACAGCCCTCGTATTCACGGTGGCTCTGAAATAGTCATCGGCTGACTCGACACCGCAGTTGTGAGGCGAGGTCCCGGCGTCGGCGGCCTCTCTGCGCTGTCAGCGATTGGCCAGATATACACGCGTTCGACCTGCTCGTTGGAAGGCATCGAGTTTCGCGACGAACGCCTTCGGCGGGCCGATCGGGAGCCGTTCTCGTAGCGTCTCCTCAGCCACTGAGGGGCGCATCCCTCTCCATGAATGGCTTGATCTGTGCGTTTTCCACACCGGCTGGCTGTCTCTCTAAGTGCCTGCCACCTTTCGGGTTGGCTTTCTATCGAGCTGTCGGCCAGCCGGTGTCTTTTGCCGGGGTGTGGCTCGAAAGAGGCGAGAACACTATCGACCCAAATCAGGAGTGCCCATCTCGGTTCCACCGTCAACG
>PVMK01115071.1_pt1 | contig 127915 bp, 121 predicted proteins | sample 1853481 | NCBI WGS metagenome assembly PVMK01 (sample SAMN08533507, study PRJNA380276) | Marine sediment metagenome, whole genome shotgun sequencing project.
CTCGATATCGTCCAGGCGGTGTTTCACCTGGTCGTGCAAGGTCATGCCGGCCTCAACCGCTGTTTGCGAATGGAACTCTGCAGGAAACGAGATCTTGAATAGAATGTTCTCCATAACGTAACTGCCATAGCCTTGCGTGAACTCAAACGGTCGGCCCTTGAACAGGACGTCGTAAAAACCCCATGTTTTAGCAGTCAGCGCCGATGGGTAGCCCATTTCGCCCATCATCGCAATCAGTGCCAGGCGGACGGCCCGACTGGTTGCGTCGCCGGCGGCCCAGCTTTTGCGGGATCCCGTGTTCGGTGCATGCCGGTAGGTGCGCAGTGCGCCGCCATCGATCCAGGCATTCGACACCGCATTGATGATTTGCTCGCGATCGCCACCCAGCATGCGGGTGACTACCGCTGTCGATGCAACCCTTACCAGCAACACATGATCCAGACCAACCCGGTTATAACTGTTTTCCAGCGCCAGCACGCCCTGGATTTCGTGTGCCTTGATCATCGCGGTAAGCACGTCGTTAATCGTCAGCGGATCCTTGCCTTCGGCGCGGGCCTTACGGCTCAGGTAATCTGCCGTCGCCAGGATGCCGCCCAGGTTGTCCGATGGGTGCCCCCACTCGGCAGCAAGCCAGGTGTCGTTGAAATCGAGCCAGCGATTCATGGCACCAATGTTGAAAGCAGCCAGTACGGGATCGAGTTCAAAAGAAGTGCCGGGCACGCGCGCACCACCGGCCATCGTGGCTCCCGGCACTACCGGGCCAAGCAACTTCGTGCAGGCAGGAAAATCGAGCGCCTGAAAACCGCAGGCAATCGTGTCCATCAGGCAGTAACGGGCTGTCTCGTAAGCAAGATCAGAGGTGATGTCTGTGTTGCAGACATAGTCTGCAATGTCGATCAGGACCTGGTCGGGCTCCGCGCGCTTCGCAGAACGGACGTCGATACTACCGCTCATTGATTGGTATCCATGTTTGTAAGCCTGGACCGACATAGTCGGCGGCCGGGCGAATCAGTTTGTTGTTCGAGCGCTGCTCCATGATATGAGCGGCCCACCCTGTTATGCGTGAACACACGAAAATCGGTGTAAACAGGTACGTTGGGATTCCCATGAAATGGTAAACGCTTGCGGCAAAGAAGTCTGCGTTAGCAAACAATTTCTTCTTATCCCACATGACTTTTTCCACTGCCTCGGATACTGCGTAGAGGTGTGTGTCGCCAACCTCATCCGACAGCACTTGGGACATTTTCTTGTTGACCGAGTTACGTGGATCAGAGGTCGTGTAAACACGGTGACCGAAGCCCATGATCTTGTCTTTGTTCGCAAGCATCTGGAGCACGCCTTCCGTCGCGGCTTCCGGGGTGTCGAATTTCTGAATCAATTCCATCGCCGCCTCATTGGCGCCGCCATGGAGTGGGCCACGCAGCGCACCGATTGCGCCGGTGACCGCGGAATGCATGTCGGACAGTGTCCCTGTAATGACACGTGCTGCAAATGTCGAAGCATTAAATTCATGTTCCGCGTAAAGAATCAGGGTGGTGTTCAGCGACTGCCTGTGAAGGTCAATGGGCGGCTTGTCATGCAGCATGTGCAGAAAATGTCCTGCAACGCTATCGTCATCCGTTTCGACATCGATGCGAACACTATCGGTATGAAAGCGGTGCCAGTACAGCAACATCGATGGCAGGCAGGCCAGTAGCTTGTCCGCAACGGCATTCTGATTGGAGAAATCACCTTCCGGTTCGATATTGCCCAGGAACGATACACCCGTGCGCAATACATCCATCGGCGGCGCACTGGCCGGAATCACTTCCAGGACACCCTTCAGGGCATCGGGCAATCCGCGCAATGAAATGATGGTTGATATGTAGGCATCCAACTCATCCTGTGTCGGCAGGTGACCGTACAACAACAGGTAGGCAACCTCTTCGAAGCTTGCATTGTCCGCAAGATCATAAATATCGTAACCCCGGTAAGTCAGGCCGGCGCCTTCCTTGCCAACGGTACACAGCGCGGTTTCACCAGCGGAGACGCCCGCAAGCCCACCAACTTTTTTCTTTGCTGTCATGTTTCTCTCCAGTTATTCTTGCCGTTACCTGTCACAGGGTTCCGGTCTATTTTTTTACTTCCTCTTCAAATAATGCGTCGAGTTTTTCCTCATAGGCGTGATAGCCAAGCACCTCGTACAAATCGGTCCGAGTCTGCATGGTGTCGACGACCGCTTTTTGCGTACCGTCTTCGCGTATCGCGCGATAAACTTTTTGTGCGGCGGCTGCCATGGCACGAGACGCGCCCAGTGGATAAAGCGCGATGCGAACGCCGGCCTGGCCAAGCTCTTCGATCGTGAACAGCGGCGTACTGCCGAATTCAGTCAGGTTTGCCAGCACCGGCACGTTAATCGTGTCGGTAAACTGCCGATACTCATCCAGCGTGGTCAGTGCCTCCGCGAAGATCATATCGGCACCCGCCTCGACGTAAGCCGCGGCCCGATCAAGCGCCGCTTGCTGCCCTTCGACGGCGTGCGCATCCGTCCGCGCCATGATTGTGAATTTGTCATCGCTGCGGCCATCGACCGCCGATTTGATTCGATCCGACATCTCTGCCACATCGACCAACGCCTTGCCAGGCCGGTGACCACAACGCTTTACACTGACCTGATCTTCCAGGTGGCAGCCTGCCGCACCGGCCCGAAGCATCTCGTTTACTGTTCTGCCAATCATGAAGGCGCTACCCCAGCCAGTATCGGCATCAACCAGCAAGGGCAAATCAGTGATGTAGGTGATGCGCCGAATATCGTCGCAAACATCATTGAGCGTGGTCATTGCCAGGTCCGGCAGACCGAAGGAGTGATTCGCTACTCCGGCACCCGACAGGTATATCGCCTGAAAACCGGCTTGTTCTGCAAGCAATGCGGCATAGGCGTTGATCGTGCCTGCAATCTGTAAAGGTCTTTCAGTTTCAAGGGCTTGCCAGAGTCTGGCGCCTGCACTATCAGCCATCGTATGCTCCAAATTTTAATCTGGATTAAAATTCTGCCGGCTTTTGGGTCATCCGGCTGCTGTTCCATTCGCGCGGATGAATCGTTTTTCGGCGGAAGCGGAATTCTAAACTACCGGAGGGTCGTTTCCCAAATGGAGCGATCAGTAAATTAATTTTTTGACCCGGATAGCCGGGTGTTTGCTGCTATGGTTCGACGGTCATTCCGCAGCTCGGTAGCGACAATGGTTTCCTGGTTTCAACGATTTCTTCTGCCCGGATTCGTTTTTCAGTCGCTGATCATCGCGGGCGGTTACGGCACCGGTCGGGAACTGGTCGAATTTTTTATGCAATATGGCCCTGTCGGTGGCCTGCTCGGCATGTTGTTGCCGACCACCTTGTTGATGAGCGTCATTTGCGTAATCGCATTCGAGCTGGCGCGGCTGACAAAAAGCTATGACTATCGCAGTTTCCTGCGGGAACTCCTCGGCCGTTTCTGGGTGCTCTACGAAATCGGATACCTGGCGGCTGTTCTCCTGATTCTGGCGGTCATTGGCGCGGCGGCCGGCGCGATACTGACCGAAACATTCGGTGTTCAGGGAGGCGCCGGAACGATCATCCTGCTGATTGCCATCGCGTTCCTGGTCTTCAAAGGTACCGCGGTCATCGAAGGCTTTCTGTCGCTTTGGTCGTTTGTTTTGTACGGCGTCTACCTGACCGTGTTTGTTCTCAGCATGATCCGCTTTGGCCCTGCAATACAAAGCAGCCTGGCTTCCGCGCCAGCTGGCGATGGCTGGTTACTGTCGGGCTTTCGCTATGGCGCATTGCAGCTTGCACTGATACCTGCAATGTTGTTTGCCACTGCGCACATCAAGGAAAGAAAAGAGGCCATCATCGCCGGAGCGCTGGCCGGCCCTATCGCGATTTTTCCCGGCATTTTGTTTTTCGTCGCAATGCTTGGGCACTACCCCGCAATTCTGGAGCGACCGGTTCCGGCAAATTACGTTCTTGAGTTACTGGATTCCCGGGTTTTGCAGATCGTCTTTCAGGTCGTGTTGATAGGCACCTTTGTCGAAACCGGCACCGGCCTGATCCATGCTTTTAACGAACGAATTGCGAACACGTTTTCCGCACTTAACCGAAGCATGCCGAATTTCACCAGGCCGCTGATCGCGGTCGCACTGTTGGTTACTGCACTTCTGCTATCACGCTTCGGGCTCATCAGCCTGATCGCCAGGGGTTACGGCGCATTGTCTTGGGTGTTCATCGGCGTGCTGATTGTGCCGCTTCTGACCGTAGGCCTGTGGAAAATTACGCGATAGTAACCACCGTTCGACCTGTTACCTTGCCATCGATGAAAGCCTGAAACGCTCCCGGTAATTCATCGAAGGAGATTTCGCGGCCGGCTATCCTGTCCAGGTGTCGCGGCCGAAGATCGCTGCCAAGCCGGCCCCATACCTGTAAACGAAGATCCCTTGGTGTATCAACCGAGTTGATGCCAAGCAGGTTTACAGCCCTGAGAATGAACGGCATCACTGTCGTATTCAGCTCATGTGACTGCGCCAGGCCAATACTGGCGATGTTGCCGCCGTAACCGACCGTGCGTGTCAGCCACGCGAGCGTGTCACCACCGAGATTATCTACTGCCCCCGCCCAGAGCGCCTTTTCCATTGGGCGCGAACCCGGATCGATATCGTCTCGCAACAGGACCTGCCGGGCGCCAATACTCTTGAGATAGTCTTCCTGATCCGCTTTGCCGGTAACCGCTACGGCTTCATAGCCACGCGCACCAAGCATGTCGATCGCCAGGCTGCCGACACCACCCGTTGCACCCGTGACCACAACCGGACCACCTTCCGGCAGCTGCCCGTTTTGTTCCATACGGTGAATGGCCAATGCCGCGGTATAGCCTGCTGTACCAATCTGCATTGCCTGCTTTGCGCTCACACCATCGGGCAACGGCACCACGGAATCTCCGGCCACCCTGGCATATTCAGAATAACCGCCATCAACCGTTTCGCTAAGCCCGCAGCCGTTGACCAGCACGGCATCGCCTTCTTTGAAGCGATCATCCTCCGAGCTGACGACGATGCCCGCCAGGTCGATACCACCATTGAGTGGAAATTTTCGCAGGATTCTTCCCGCCCCGGTCGCTGCAAGGGCGTCCTTGTAGTTGATGGTTGAGTGACTGACCTTGACGATGACATCGCCATCCGTCAGCTCCTCTATGTTCATGGCGCAAAATTCAGCCACGATTTTTTTGTCTTGCTGGTCTATACGATAGGCGCGAAAATTCTCCATCATCTTTCCTTTAAGCAGGATTCGTTGCGTTTCGATCCAACCACACTTCGAGGCCCATGGTGTTCAGGTTTATATCGAAGTCGAGAACCTCGTGTACACGATCCGGCCCGCCGCTGAATCCGTGTGTTTGCAGGCGCAATAAAAAGTAGTCATACATGCCATGTTTGATCGCTTCCGTGCGATGGCGGTCATTAGCGTGACCGGTGGCAAGCCAGGCGTAAAATTCGATGCCATGATGCATGTCATCGGCAAGCCGCGAAAGTTTCGTGACGCGACTGTAATGTGTCAAATACAGTTGCTCCGGTTCGTAGGCCATAATGCGATCCACCGATTTGTGCGCTTCCGCCGGGTCAAAGTCAATCGGTGTAGAGGTCGGAAAGATAAACGCGCCTTTCGCCGTATCGAGCTCCCGGTACGAGACGCCGAAACTGTCGCCCGTGAATACGCCCAGAGACGCCGGATCCCACAAACAATAGTGGTGACGCGCATGACCCTCGGTGAAGAAACACTCGAGCCTTCGCCCGGCAAGTTCAAATTGCTGCAGATCGTCAGCGACAGTCATCCTGTCTGCCGGTATCGCTGTTACACCACCATACATTTCGTCGAAGCGTTGCTGGCCATACACAGCCACGGTTCCATGAATCAGTTTTTCCGGCTCGCATAAATGCCTGGCACCGCGAGGATGCACTACTGCTTTCGCGTTCGGCAGGTGTGTCAGCAACTCGCCGGCGCCGCCTGCATGATCAAGGTGCACATGCGTCAGAAAAACGTAATCCACATCGGCAACATCCACGTCTTTTTGCCGAAGTGCGTCGAGTAACAGCGGAACGCTTTTGTTGGTTCCGGTATCGACGAAAGCAGCTCGACCCGATTCCATAATCAGGTGACTTGCATCCAGGTTTGGGCGAACGTAATCCGTATCAACGGCTGTGATACCGTGATCCAGATGCGTGATTGCAGCTGCTGCTTTTACTGGCATTTACGCCAACCTGTCGCCTTTATTCTTTGGTCGCGGGCGTGAACAGGCCGGCCTGGGACGCGTAATACCGGGTCACCGCTTCAATGTCTTCTGCCGACAGCGTCGCCGCAAACGCGGACATGACGGTGCCACTGCGCGATCCTTCTCGATACTGCTGTAGCGCAGCTTTGAGATAATTCTGATGTTGCCCGGACAGGGTCGGTGGCTGCGGCACAACGCCAACACCCGCCTCGCCGTGACAGGCAACGCAAGCCGTCACCGCAGCAATGCCGGCGACCGATTCCGGTGTGGCCGCATCGGTTGCCGAGCCGAACTGCTCCAGCCAGGCAGCAACATTGTCGATGTCGGCGTCCGATAAACTGCTGCCTTGTGCGATCATTGTCGGGTGCTTGCGGCTGCCGTCGCGATAGGCCCGCAGGGCGCGCTCTACATAGGCGCGCTTCTGCCCACCAAGCCTTGGCACATGGTAGGACGGGTAGGCATTGTTATATCCCTCGATTCCATGACAGCCAAGACAGCTGTAGCCGATGGCGGCACCTTGCTCGGCATCTCCTTCGGCGTGCGCGGTTTGTGCCAGGGCGACGCTGCCTAACAGCAGCAATAGGGCGGTAGCTTTCATAAGTATGTCTTCATTCTCGGGTGTTAATCTGGAATCGGGTCGGCCGGGCTCTGCGGACGCAACACGCTGTGGGCGCTATGGTAGTGGCAGATGCGCAGAATTTCTAGCGCGATCAGCCTGCGAGTGGCGGTTTTTCTGCAAACTGATAGCATTCATCGCCTCGACCGGCGCTGACAGGAGCATGACGTGAAACGATGGGTAGTGGTTTTACTGGTGGGACTGGCCGTATTGGTGTTGTTATCGCCGGGCATCATCGGGCGCATGACCGAGCGCTCGATTGAAGACAGTATCGCGCTCGCTCGCGTCGAATCGCCCGAAGTGACCATCAGCACAGAGCGTTTCGAGCGTGGCTGGTTTACCTCCGCCGGCCGCCACCGCATCGAACTCACTGACCGGAAGCGCTTTCCTGAAATGGCAAACTTCGTTGATGAGGCCGGTTACGATGGAATGCCGGCCCTGATCCTGGACTCGCGCATCGACCATGGCCTGGTGCCTATTGCCTCAATGAGCCGCGAAGAGGGCTCGTTGGAGCCTGGCTTGGCCCGCCTCACCTCCACGGTACAACTTGACCCTGGCAACGGTGAGCTGATTGATCTGCCCGGAAGGATCAATAGCACTATCGGCCTCTCCGGCACAACCGACGCTGATTTACTGATCGAAAAGGGAAACTGGCGCGATGGTGACGCGCGGATCGACTGGCAGGGCGCCGAACTCCGGATGACGTTGGACCGAGACGGCATCATGAACCAGGTCGATGGTTTTATCGCACCGATCCGGTTTTCTGCCGGCAATCGCAAAGTCGAGTCCAATCGAATCGACATCGCCATAACGCAAAGCAAAAGCAACTATGACTTTATGGTTGGCGCAATGGATGTCCACAGTGGCGGTGTCTCCATGACCGATTCTTTGGGCAATCATATTGGCTTCTCGTCGATGGACGTTAGCGCTGAAAACGCCATTGTTAATGACCGGGTAAGTGGCACCAGTACCCTGGATATCTCCGGCATCGTTACACCCGGTTTCGGCACCGTCGATATCGGTCTCGATCTGGCCTACAGCGGTTTCGATGCAGAATCGTTCACTGCTTTGTATGCGGCGCTTCAGGAAGCGGCCTCCGACGGCAATCCCGAGGATGCATTTGCGGCGATCTATCCGTCTATGGATGCTGAGCTGCAGCAGTTCCTTTCCACCGGTGGCGAAGTGAAAATCAGTCACCTGAACCTGTCTTTACCGCTAGGCGATATCCGCACGAATTTCCATTTTACCCTGCCGGAGGCGGGCCCCGGTGACGCCTTTTCCTGGCCCGGTCTGTTACTAAAGCTCAAGGCCTCGATAAACCTGCAACTGCCTGTGATTTTGTTTCAGTTGATTGAGGCCGCGCAGCCGGAAGTCGGTGCCGCCGTCGCGATGGGTGTTCTTGTACTCGATGGCGATCAGTACAAGATGGAGCTTGAGTATGCGCAGGGCCTGGCAACGATCAATGGAATACCCATGCCGGTGCCCATGCCTGGTAGCTGATCGGTTCGCCTGGGTGCCAGACTCGTAGGAGCGGCTTCCAGCAGCGATTGAACCTGAGACATCTAGTTCCTTATCACCGGCACCGCAGCCAGCAACGATTTTGTATACGGGTGCTGTGCCCCGGAGAAAATGTCCTCATTACTCCCCTGTTCACACACTTCACCTTCATGCATGACGATTATGCGATCGCAAATCTCGCGAACAACACCAAGGTCGTGCGTAATAATCATCAGTGACAGCTGCGACCGTTCCTGTTCCGCCTTCAACAATGCGATGATTTCGCGCCGCACAGTTCCATCGAGTGCGGACAGCGCCTCATCACATATCAATATGCGCGGCTCCGGCACCAGCGCCCGGGCGATGGCGACGCGCTGAGCCTGCCCGCCGGATAATTCATGTGGAAATCGTTCGCTTAAGGCCTGGTCCAGGCCAACCCGGCCAAGCATATCTGCCACCACCCGTGCCTCTTCCTCCGAATCCGCGGTTGGACGATGGATCGCTATCGGCTCAGCAATTATTCGGCCAACCCGCATAGCAGGGTTCAGTGACGATAGCGGCTCCTGAAACACCATTTGCAATCGCCGGCGTACGGCTTTCGGCCGATCTTCGACACGACGCGGTATTTGCTCACCAAGAAATGTCACTGTCCCTCGTGTCCGCGGCAAGAGACCTGTAATGGCTCTGGCAAGACTGGTTTTACCGGATCCCGATTCGCCAACGATCGCAAGTGACTCGCCGGCACCGATTGACAGATCCAGCGGCTGCACGGCGACGAATTCACCGCTGGCACCCCGTCGGCGATCACGAAAACGCACTCCGAGCTGCTCTACGCTCAGCACCGTCGGTAGCGCTTCCGTCGAACTGCGGAGGGCCGGTGCGGGCCCATCTATTCTGGACACTGCAGCCAGGAGCCTTGCCGTGTGCGGATGCGCCGGCTTGCTGAAGATCTCCCTGCAGTTACCGTCCTCGACGAGCTGGCCGTGATCCATGACCAGCAAACGCTCGCAGTTCTGCGAAATGACCGCCAGGTCGTGAGTAATCATCAGCAACGCCGTGTTGAACTCCTCGCGAAGCTCCCGCAGCAAAGTCAGAATCTGTGCCTGCACCGTAACGTCAAGCGCCGTTGTCGCCTCGTCAGCTACTATCAGGTCGGGCTCACCAATGAGTGCCGCTGCGATCAGGGCGCGCTGGCGCATGCCGCCGGAAAGCTGGTGAGGATATGCGTGGTATTGAAGTTGCGGCTCCGGCAGACCCACCCGGTCGAGCATTTCGATACATTTTTGCTTTACGGCCTTTTTTGCAACCAGTTTGTGCTCAAGCAAAATATATTTGAGCTGATCGCCGACTTTCACATACGGATTGAGCGCCGTGGCAGGATCCTGAAAGATCATCGACACTTTGCGCGCCCGAAGCTCGCGCAGCGTCGCGGCTTTCGCACCGACAACCTCGCTGCCAGCAAGAACGATGCTGCCGGCGATTTCCGCGTTTTCTGGTAACAGCCCCATGATGGCGAGCGCTGTCTGGCTCTTGCCGGCACCGGACTCGCCGACTATGCCGACGCTTTCCGAATCATTCACTGTAAATGAGAGATCGCGAACCGCAGCGGAATCGCTTCCTGGATATGACACGGTCAGGCCGCTGACTTTCAGCAGGCTCATTTTCTATGGCTCTTCGGATCGAGGACATCCCTCAGACCGTCGCCCAGAAAATTCAGGCAAAACAGCATAAGCGCCAGGAACGATGCCGGAAAAAACAGCATCCACGGCGCGCGCTCCATCCGGGCGACGCCCTCACTCACCAATGCGCCCAGAGACGTTTGCGGCTCTTGTACGCCGAGCCCCAGAAAGCTCAGGAATGATTCAAACAAGATGACCTGTGGAATGGTCAGCGTGACGTAAACGACGACGATGCCAAACAGATTCGGCGCTATGTGGCGCAGGATGATGCCGAAGTTTGACACTCCCGTAAGCCGTGCGGCATCGACGAACGCGCGCTGCTTCAGGCTCATTGTTTGCCCGCGCACAATGCGCGCCGTGTCGAGCCAGTTGATCGCGCCTATCGCGATAAATATCAGAAACAGGCTGCGCTCGAATACGACCATTAGCAGAATTACAAAAAAGATGAATGGCATTGCATACAACGCGTCAACGGCGCGCATCATTACCGCGTCTGTTTTGCCGCCCAGGTAACCAGCGACTGCACCGTACAACACGCCGATAACAAGGCTGACCAGGGTTGCGATGATCGCTACCAGAAACGTGATCTGCGTTCCCTTCAACGTACGCACGAACACATCTCTGCCGAGATCATCCGTGCCGAACAAGTGGCCTTCGTCGAAAGTTGGTGCAATAAAACTTTGGTCAAATGAAATCGTGTCAACGCTGTACGGACTCGCGAGTACCCCGATGACTGACACCACGGCAATCATCAGCAACAGGCCGAGGCATACCTGGACCAGCACGTTTCCACCATACGCTTTCCTGGGTGAAGGAAATCCGGCCACCGCGCTCATTGCCGGCGAATCCGCGGATCGAGAAATCCATACAGGAGATCGACAAAAAGATTCAGCGTGATGATGAGCGCCGCATAGAAAATGACCAGCCCGAGCACCAGCGTGTAATCACGATTAAGCGCGCCGTTGACAAAAAACTGCCCGAGACCGGGGATGCCGAAAATCTGCTCGACGACCACGGATCCCGTCAGCACGGCTGCAATCGCCGGCCCCATATACGACAGCAGCGGCAGTAACGCGGGTTTCAGCGCGTGATAGCGAACAATGGAAGCGGTGCTTAGACCCTGCGCCCGCGCGGCCCGGATGAAGTCACTCTCCATCACCTCGATCATGCTGGCCCGAAACAGTCGCGCGATATAGGCAAGCTGAGGCAGCGCCAGGGCAATCACCGGTAGCACGAAGCGCCCCGCGCCGCTGCCCCCGCTAAAGCTTGCCGGCAACCAGCCCAGATGAACGGCAAACAACAGCACCAGCAATGGCGCGATGACGAACACCGGCACTGAAATGCCGGTCATGGCAAGCCCGCTTAGTAGTCGATCGATCGCTGTATTTCGGCGCAATGCAGCAACCAGGCCAAACAGTATGCCGAGTGACAGTGCAACCGTGATCGCTAACGCGCCCAGCAAAAATGACACCGGGTAAGCATTGCCGATGATTTCAGAGACGCCGTATTCACGATAGCGATACGACGGTCCGAAATCGCCTCGCAAGACACCGCCCAGGTAGCGTGTGAATTGTTGCGGCAGTGGCTCGTCGAGATGATAAGCCTGCCGGATGTTTTTTTCTATCTCCGGTGGCAAGACCCGCTCCGAATCGAAGGGTCCGCCCGGCGCAGCATGCACCAGCATGAACGCGGCCCCGATGACGATAAACAGGGTCGGTATCGCTCCCAGAATTCGCAGCAGTGCGAAACGCAGCATAGAGTCAGTCGTTAGTTTTCAGCCGGAGATGCTGACTGTAATGATAATCCAGCACGTTGTCTTGCCATCCGATGACGCGAGGGCTCACCAGGTGCTTGCTCACGTAGAAGTAGATCGGAATAATTGGATGCTCTTTGAGCAGCCTGCTCTCCGCCTCCTCAAGATACAGCCGCCTGGCCGCCCGGGTCATCTGGCTGGCTGCGCGGCTCATGAGTTCATCGAATTTTTCGTCCCTGAACCCAGGCAGGTTTGACGGATTATCACTTTCCATTATTGCCAGGAACGAGTGCGGATCATCGTAGTCGCCTGACCATGATGAGCGGAACACCTGGGTAACTTCGCGCGCAAGCATATTGGCAAGCAGTACCCGGAATTCTTCATTGACCAGCGTCGCCTCAACGCCCAGCACTTCGCGCCACATCTCCTGCACCGCAAGCGCGATGTTTTTGTGGGTCTCCGAGGTGTTGTATCGAATCTCGGTCCGCAGCGGATTCTCATCGCTGTATCCGGCTTCCGCGTACAAGCGGCGCGCGGTTGCGTGTCTGTCAGCGGCGCTTTGCTTCGCATAAGTGAAAGTCATCGCCTGGTAGTCACTGACCCCCGGCGGCACCCACCCGTAGGCCGGTTGCTCGCCGCGACCTATAATCGTTTTGGCAATCGTTTCGCGATCGATCGCCATCGACAGTGCCTTTCTCAGCTTCGGGTTGTCTTTAAATGGCGGTTTGGTCAAATTGAGGCCGTAATAATAAACCTGCAGGAATGGTGCGATGCGCAGCTCCGCCGGCCTCTCCTCGCGTAGTTTGGCGAACATTTGTGCTGATACCGTTTCGGTAATGTCGAGCTCCCCGGCCCGATAACGATTGACCTCTGCTGTTTCGTTCGGTGTTACAAAGTGTCGCACCCGATCGATCGCTGTATTCGCATTATTCCAGTAATGCTCGTTGCGACTGAGCGAAATCACCGCGCCCATCGTCCAATCATCAAGTTTGTATGCGCCGTTGCTGACCAGGCTCCCGGCGCGCGCAAATCCAGACCCGTGCTGCTCGACCGACGGCGGATAAACCGGATAGGTGCTGTTGTGCGCCAGCAATTTGAGAAAATACGGAACCGGCCTCGTCAGCCGGATCGTCAACTCGAGGTCGGAGTCCGCCGTGATACCCAGGGTAGCGACACGCCCGCCACTTTCGACAATGGCTTGCGCATTTTCAATATCGATCAGGTAAGTTGCATAAGGTGACGCGGTGGCCGGATTCACCAAGCGGCGAAAGCTGTACACAAAATGATCAGCGACGACTGATTCGCCATTGGACCAGCGCGCTTGCGGGCGCAACCAGAAGCGGTACTCGAGCCCGTCCTCGGAAACTTCCCAGCGCTCCGCGGCGGCAGCGATCAATTCACCGCTGGCGGAGTAAGCGGTCAATCCTTCTCCCAGGTCGCGTAATACTGTCGCTGCCTGGGTGCTTAGCGCCAAATGAACGTCGAGCGACTCCGGCTCCGGGCCGAGCGACCGGTTGAGCACATTGGCGAACTCATCTCCACTTCCTCCGATTCCGCAACCGGAAATGAGCACGACACACATCAGACAGGCCGCAGCCAGCCTCAACAGAAGGTGTTTCCGGGTGTTTCGAAATCGCCGCAAGTGAGTATCCGCGTAATCGTCTGCCACCAGAATACCGCATCAATCAGACAATTCCGCGGCTCGCATCACTCATTTGCCGTTTGGTAACCAGAATGACCGGCTTTAGGCCGAATACTCACCGAACAGCTACCGGGGCATTGACCGGCGGCCCGATGTGCCGTCAAGACCACGGCTGGCATCGACGCTGGTGATGCGAACTGCAACGTGGTTTTAATCCCGGGCATTTAGAACAGAAGGTGCAGCTCCAGGAAAAGTTGTTCTCTGTTTTGCGCAGCATTCTGCGGAATACCCTGATACCTGCGATGTCCGATTCGGGTTTGCAGGAACGGCACCGGAAAATATTCCCAGGATACGCTGTAGCGGTTTTGCTCATCCTTCCCCACCTCGTCATCCGGATCAAAGTGTTCGTACGTGAGCTTGAGGTTATGCCCTCGCGCCAACCTGACGTTTGCTTCCAGCAAGCTCACCCAGAGTTTGCGCCTGCCGGTCGGAAAACCATCGTCAACAATGTAGTCGAGTTCTGCCAGCCAGGCGACGCGACCGGTTTTGAGCCCGGCAAAGATATTCTGCATTTGCCGGTCTCCGAAAGCGGTGTCGTTAAAATTGAGGCTCCCTCCGATGCGCCAGCGCGGCCGGACGTGGCTAACTCGCAAACTGTACTGCTTGCCCGAATCAATCTCTGGTCCGCCGGCGGTGCCACGCGTAACCGCGAATTGTGCGGACCACCGGCCCTGCTCCCAGCCCAGTTCCCACCCGGTATCCGGTGTATTGTAATTGATGCCACCGATCTGCCGCACAAAGGCCTCGTCGTCTTGCAAGCGAAAACCATAGGGCAGGAAAAACTCTCCAACCTTCAGGTAAATACGCCCGTCGGCGAGGGACAACCGCAAATACTGCTCGCGAATCGTTGGATCATTCGGTGCCAGTTTGACATCGAAGTAGAGCGTCAAATAATTCGGGATCGGCTTTATCTCCACATAGCTGAGAAATTCGCGAAGTTCGGTTTCTGATGATGCTGGCTGATCCGGCACAGTAACGCGATTCCAACCGCCGCGAATATCGCCGCCGACCGCAAGATATCTACCCAGCTCCCCAGACCAGAAACTGCCGCTATCATTACTGCCAAGCGTTCGCGCAGGCATCTCTTTTTGTGCAAACAGGTTGCCGTAGGCGGTGCGCTTACCGCCCCCGGATGGAGACGTATGACAAACAACGCACTTCAATCCTTTTTGCACAGCAATGTATGGCTCCGCTTGAGTCCCTTGCGCGAAGGCGAGCAAAAGCAGCCCTTGCAACAGCAGGGACCTGAAATGAAAGCGAATCATCGTAAAGAGAACTCGGCAATGAAATAACCGCCGGCAATGCCATCGCCCGAGGGTAAGGTGCCCGTGTATTCGCCGTCCAGGGCGACGCCGGTATTGCCCAGGATGACGCTGGCGCCGGATCCCCGGAGGGTAAGCCGATAGATGTCCGCAGTAGGCGTCACGCCGGTCAGATCGAGTATCGCGAGCCGGGGGTTAATCATCGACAATTCGATCGAATCGAATACCAGGATTTCGTCATCACCGTTGTCGAACAAACCATCGCCACCGCTTCGCAGCAGTTCGATCGTCAACACATTGACCGTCGATGCGTCGATGGCCTGGTCGAATCCCACAAGAATTTGCGCCGGCCATGTTGCAACCACCGAATCCGGGCCGGGCTGCAGCGAAATCACCGTCGGTGCCGCCGTTGACGTTGCGCTTGCCGTGTCCAGTGCGCCATCACTTATCCACTGTCGGACGAAGTTGATCGTTGCCTGTGGTATTGGCGGTCCACCCAGTGGCATTTGCTCGCCTTCCGATGCGTTGCCTTCGAGCTTTTGAATCAGATAGCTTCCATCGGGATCGCCAGGATTCACGCGCAACGTCGAGGCGCTCTCCTGACTGGGGACACCCACCAGGTTGGTGAAGCTGCCCGCCGCGTCAAGGCGCAGGCCAAGCGGGGCCTTTGCGCCAGCATGGCAGATGATGCAGGCGGGATCGAAGATATTCGCCTGAACGGAAGCAAGTGTCGGCATTAGCGGAATATCTCCGCCTTCGCTGAGTGGCCGGCCGCTGATGTTGAGTCCTTCACCGCTTCCGGCTGAGCAGCCGACAACGCACACCAGTGTCAGCAGCGCGTGCACGAAGCATCTCAAACACCTCGACTTTGTCTCTCCGGTAAGGCTCATCCGGGCAATTATCCTTGGCGGTTTATGACGGGGTTTGAAATGAGTCGCCGGGCAGAACCCGGAGGTTCATCTGTGTTGTTAAATCACTCCCACTTGAACCTTTTTGGCCTTCCCGAACACTTATAATGGAGAAAGTGACTATCCAGGGCCGCCTGTGATGAACAAAGGAATTCGCTCCGAAAGAAAGGCCGCAGATGGCAAAGAGCTTGCCCTGCTAAAGTGCGTGCAGCGACTCGACCGTGAAGCGTTCTCGGATCTTTACCGCCTCTTTCATCCGCGGCTGTATGGCTACCTGCTGCGAATGCTGCCGAATGCTGCCCTGATCGAAGAAGCGCTGGACGACGTGATGCTCGTGGTGTGGAAAGACGCGCGCAAATTCCAGGGCAGGTCCAGTGTTTCGACGTGGGTTTTTGGCATTGCGTACCGAAAGGCGCTGTCCGCAATACGGTCGGAAAGTCGCTATCACGCCCCCCTCGATCGGCATTTCGACGAGACGAAGCTACCGACCCACGTAGTGCAGACGGACAATTGGCTCGATGTGGCAATGGCGCAGTTGAGTGCAGACCATCGGCAGGTCATCGAACTCACGTATTTCGGCGGCTTTTCCTATCAGGAGATCGCACAAATCGCCGATTGCCCGGTAAATACAGTCAAGACCCGCATGTATCATGCCAAGCGTCGACTGCGTGTGTTGCTGCCGAAGCTGGCAACACCAACAAGGGAGAGAGATCGTGACCACATCTGAGCTGATTCCGCATGATCGTGCCCTCGAATTGCTACCGTGGCTGGTCAACGGGTCTCTCGATGACGGCGAAGCGGCCGCAACCAGGGAGCATGCGCTGAGCTGTATCGTTTGTCATCGAGAGCTGCATGACCTCGAACGGCTACAGCAATCGATAAGCAATGTTGCGTCGGAGATGGTCAGGCCCGCTCCCGACATGCGGCGTATAAACCAGCGGATCGATGAACATCTTGTGCGGGCAAATCGCTGGCGCGATTTTCTTTACCGCGTTAATGTCATTGGCCATAACCCGTGGCGAGCAGCATTTCTTGCTCAGTCGCTTGTCCTGATCGTCCTCGCGGCCGCATGGCTTGTGCCAGGCCCGTCGAGGCCAGAGTTCACAACGCTGAGCAATCCGGTTGCAATACCGAGTGGCCCACACCTGCGTGTTTTATTCAGCGCGGATATGGACTCCGCAATGCTGTCAGAATTGCTTGCCAGGCACTCGCTGACGGTCGTCACCGGTCCCTCGATTCGGGGGGTGTACACGCTGGGTATCACGGAAGCCCTTTCCGAGCGCGACTACCAGCAGTTGATTGCACTTCTGAGGGCGCGACCGGACGTTCTGTTTGCAGAGGATGTCAGCCGGTGAGGATTCCGGTCACGGTCGCCGCCATATGTGTTGTGCTTTGCTCGCCAATAGTGCATTCGAATGGCCCGGCGGACGGTCAATCACCTGACATCCGAATTCTGGTGACATTTTCAGATCCCGGTATGGGAAAGATCGCACCGGCGGGGCCGACCGGCCCGGGTTACCGACGCGCTTCGGGATCCTATCTGACTTCCGTTCGCGTCAATCGGGCAGCCAGACGAATTGCGAAGAACTTTTATCTCGTGCAGGAGGACGAATGGCCTATATCACCGCTCGCCGTACATTGTGTGGTTTACAGGCTCGCGGCCGGTGCCAATGCCCGGCAACTGCTAGAGGCGTTACGTCAACAACCCGACGTGGAGTCGGCACAGCTGCAAAATAACTTCGATGTCCTTGCGGCGACTGGCGAAAGGCAATTCGATTCTTACGCTGATCTCCAGCACGTACTGGCGACCCTGGAAATCCCGCAGGCTCACCTTTGGTCTATCGGAAGCGGCTCCAGGGTGACGATTATTGACACGGGTGCAGACCTCAGGCACCCGGAATTCCAGCACCAGATTGCAGCGTACAAAGACTTCGTTACGGTGAGCAACAACGCTTTTTCAGCGGATGCACATGGCACTGCAATTGCCGGGATTATCGCTGCCAACGCCGACACCGACGATGGAATTATTGGTATCGCACCGGCGGCACAGCTGTCAGTGTTTCGTGCCTGTTGGTATGACCCGGACGGGGGCCGGGCACGTTGCAACAGCTTCACGCTTGCTCAGGCGCTGAGCCTGGCGATCGAGTCCGGCGCGGACGTCATTAACCTCAGCCTGGGTGGTCCTTCGGATGCGTTGCTTGGACGCCTTGTCAGCAAGGCGCTCGACGAGGGCATAACCGTCATTGCGGCCGCGCCACTCAATGGGTTAGCCGGCTTTCCTACCGAGGTGACTGGCGTCATAGTCGTCGGCGCACAAAACTCTAGTGACGGTGCCTTGAGTCCGGACTCGCGGACATTAAACGCGCCGGGCGACGATATCCTGGTTGCGGCCCCTAACGGCGGTTACGATTTCGCCTCCGGCAGTTCGCTCGCGGCGGCACATGTTTCGGGCATCGTTGCGTTACTGGTATCGGAGCAGCCCAGCCTGACGCCTGCACAGGTCCAATCCATACTCAGCGCGAGCCGACACTCCGACACCGAATCAGTCAATGCCTGCCGGGCGCTGGCTCAGTTATTGAATCGGACCGGTTGCACCTCACCGTAAACCGATGCTTCTCTAGATCGCAACAGATACCGAAAGAACAATTTGTGAACCGGCAGACAGTGATGCAGCAACGCCAGATTCCGGACTCTGGTTATCAAACCAGCGCAAGTCAAATGTGAATCGCGACACTCTGGCGGAGGCACCAACGTCCCAATGCAGATAATGCGGCGTACCAATACCTGACAGATCGTTGCCCGCGAGAGCACCACCGATTACCCAGGCGTTGTTCAGGGGCCATTCCGTACGAAGCTCCCAATGGCGGCCGATTCGTCCAAGACCATAAATGTCTCTGGTATAGCCCAGTTGCATTGAATAATGCCGGCCAAAGCTGGCTCCTAACAGGAGCTCATTATGATCGTAGCTGTGCGAACCGGAGGCTCCCGGATAGGTATAACGCAAGATGGTCAGCGTCGCGGTCCACGATTTTTCGTCAACGTAGTGATAACCGGCATAGATATCCAGCTCGACATCCCTCTCACCAAAGCGCGTGCTCACGTCTATCGTGCTTGCCCACGCACCGGCGAACAGTCCGCTGGCGTGCTCGACGTCCAGTCGCAGCTGCAGGGCCGGATTTCCGTTAGTCATCGAGAGGCCTCGATATATATACTCGCTGGTCAGTGTTGCAACACCGGTGAAATCTGTATCCGCGTTAGCGGCGGCAGAAATCAACACGACCGGCAATACCAGGCGCAGCATATATCCACCGGTCGACTTTGAGCAAGATCGACGTTTTTTCCTGCATCTTCTGTAGTTTTTCACGCAGATCGCTGCAAATGCCGCTTTTTCATGTGAATCAATATCAGCGACACTGCCGACGATGTAACTCCTTCCAGCCGTGATGCATGCCCCAATGTCAGCGGTCGGGCGGATTCGAGCCGCTGTTTCGCCTCATTGGACAGGCCTTCCACACCGTTATAGTCGATATCTTCAGGCAGGAGCAGCGATTCCTGTTTGGCGTGTTTTTCGATTTCCCGCTGCTGACGCTCTATGTAGCCCTGGTATTTCGCCTGCACTTCGAGCTGCAGCTCCACCTGTTCGACTTGCTCCTCGCCCATGCCCTCCCGCCAGTCACCACCACCCACCGCGGATAATGCTGCAATTTGTCGGTAGCTGAATTCGGGGCGGCGCAGCAATTCTGCAGCACGGGCTTCTTTTGAAAACTCGCCGCCGAAAGCGGCCAGGTCATCGTTACTCATCTCGGCCTTGCGGATGAAGATGCTTTGTAGCCGTTGTTGCTCGGCCGCGACAACCTCGCGCTTCTTGCACAAGGTGCGCCACCGATCATCGTCAACCAGACCAAGGTCACGACCGGCGGGGGTTAGCCGAATATCTGCATTGTCTTCACGTAGTAGCAAACGATATTCCGCGCGGCTCGTGAACATCCGGTAGGGTTCGCTGACGCCTCGCGTGATCAAGTCGTCTACCAGCACGCCAAGATAGGCTTCATTTCGGGTCGGGTACCAGGCGTCCTTTTCTGCAGCAAAAAGTGCAGCATTAATTCCGGCCAAAATGCCCTGGGCACCGGCCTCCTCATAGCCGGTTGTGCCGTTTATCTGCCCCGCAAAATACAGTCCACCAATAAAGCGTGTTTCAAGCGTCGGTCCGAGATCGCGCGGATCGAAATAGTCGTACTCGATCGCGTAACCCGGTTGCGTTATATGTGCCTTTTCGAAGCCGGGTATGGAGCGCACGAAATCGACCTGGGTGTCATAGGGCAGGCTGGTCGAGATGCCGTTCGGATAGACCTCGTGAGTATGCAGGCCCTCGGGCTCGACGAATATCTGGTGCGACGCCTTATCGGCAAATCGCACAATTTTATCCTCAACGGACGGGCAGTAACGAGGTCCGACACCCTCGATAACGCCGCGATACATGGGGGACTCTGAAAGAGAGCCGCGGATAATGTCATGAGTCTTTTCGGTCGTCTTGGTGATGTGGCACTCGACCTGGCGCGGGTGGTCCGAGCGTCGCCCCATGAACGAGAATACCGGCATCGGCTCATCGCCCGGCTGGGCGGTCATCACATCATAGTTAAGTGTGCGGCCATCCAGTCGCGGTGGCGTACCTGTTTTCAGTCGCGCCACGCGAAACGGCAGCTCGCGAAGCCTTGCTGCCAGGCGGTTTGACGGAGGATCGCCCGCGCGACCGCCAGCGTGTTCGCTGCGGCCGATCAATATCCGCCCGCCGAGAAACGTCCCGACCGTCAGAACAACCGCTTTGCCGTAAAACTCGATTCCAAGCCCGGTTCTTACTCCCGTGACCCGCTCGCCTTCGACGATCAGGTCGTCCACGGTCTGCTGAAAAACAGAGAGGCCCGGCTGGTTCTCGATAATGCTGCGGATTGCCTGCCGATAAAGCTGCCGGTCCGCCTGGGCGCGCGTCGCCCGAACCGCCGGTCCTTTGCTTGCGTTCAGGGTGCGGAACTGGATGCCAGCAAGGTCGATCGCCATGGCCATCGCGCCGCCGAGCGCGTCAATCTCGCGCGTCAGGTGGCCCTTGCCAATGCCGCCAATTGCGGGATTGCAACTCATCTGCCCAAGCGTGCCGATGTTTTGGGTGATAAGAAGTGTCCGGGAACCGGCGCGCGCGGCAGCAAGCGAGGCTTCCGTCCCGGCGTGGCCGCCACCGATTACGATGACATCGAATTTAGTATTTGCGGACATTGATCAATTTTTGAGCAGGCTCAGACGGCGCATTTTAATGATCGGCGCGATAATTGCCAGTAAATGCGCCGCCCGACGGCTCTTTACATGGACAACTTCAAACGCGAAGATAGCGGCCCCTGGCCTCGTGGATAACGATCTCTTGCCTAAGCCTGTTTTTTTGAGTGCCGCGTTGCTCGCTCTGTGCATAAACGTGCCGGTATCGGCCGATGAGGCAGCGCCGCCGTCTGAGCTCGAACTTTCCGATTGCCGCATTCACGCCGCGCCCGGCTATCCGGGCATCAAGGCCCGTTGCGGGGTGTTCGAGCGATTTCTCGACCCAGATGACCCAACATCGACAGTCCTCAAGCTGAATGTCGCGGTCGTGGCGGCGCTCAGCCTTGAGCCTGAACCGGATCCGCTGGTGCCTATTGCCGGTGGTCCCGGTGGCGCTTCCACGAATTTCTATGCGGGTTACGCGCAGGCGTTCGAGAAAGTGCGTCGCCACCGTGACATATTGCTTATCGATCAGCGGGGTACCGGCAAGTCCGAACGGATGAACTGTGATTTCGGCGATGATGTGCTTGAAGGTCAGTTGTCGCGGGAGGAAACGATCGCGTACACGCAATCCTGTCTCGACATGCTGCCGCACGACCCGCGTTTCTTTACCACCAGCGTGGCTGTGCGCGATCTCGAGGCACTGCGCGTTGCGCTGGGTTACCCGGCATTGAATCTCTATGGCGTGTCCTACGGGACCCGGGTCGCTCAACATTATGCGCGACGCTACCCGGCGACGACCCGCAGTGTCATTCTTGACGGTGTCGTACCGCCACAGATAGCGCTCGGACCCGACATTGCGCTCGAAGCTCAAAAGGCCTTGCAGGCTATTTTCGACCGTTGTTCGGAGAGTCCCGATTGCAGTCACTCGTTTCCGGACATCGCGGAGACTTTTGCTGAGCTCGAGGCTGAGCTCTCCCGTGAATCTGTGTCTGTGGAATTGGCCCATCCGGTTAGCGGCGAGCGGGAGACGGTCGTTTTCGGCGACATGGAATTCGCTGGTGCCATTCGTCTGATGAGTTATAGCCCTGCTACTGTCGCGTTGATGCCGCTACTCATTCATGAGGCAGCAAATGGAAATTTCGTGCCGCTGGCGGCCACCATGATGACGATGTCGGAGAGTATTTCAGAGCAACTCGCGATCGGCATGCACAACTCGGTTGTGTGCACCGAAGACACCCCTTTTTATGCAGACATTGATAATGGCGCGCTCGAAAGAACCTATATCGGCCCGGTGATGACAGAGGCGCTGCAAGCTTCCTGTTCGGTGTGGCCGGCTGGCATTATCGACGAAGACTTCCGAACAGCACTCAACACCGACAAGCCGGTATTGCTGTTATCCGGCACTGCGGATCCGATAACGCCACCCTATTTCGCGGAACTGGCTGCCGTTGACCTGGGCAACGCACGGCACCTCATCGGCAAGAACCAGGGCCATGGGCTGGCAGGACAAGGATGCATGCCCGACATCGTCGGCCGCTTTGTTGAGAGTGCGTCGGTGAATGAGCTTGAAACGGACTGCATGGAGCGTTTGTATGCTCTGCCGTTCTTTCTGGACTTCGCCGGGCCCGCACCATGATTACCGTTGATGGACTGCACAAGTCCTTCGGTGAAGTAAAAGCCGTCCGCGGCGTAAGTTTTGAGGCAAAGGACGGTCGCATTACCGGCTTGCTCGGGCCGAATGGTGCCGGCAAGTCAACGACGCTTCGTGTTCTTTACACGGTTCTTCGCCCCGACCAGGGAACGGCGACGATCGATGGTGTTGACGTCGTCACGCACGGTCTTGACGCGCGCAGCAAAATTGGCACCCTGCCGCACGGCGCCGGTTTGTATCCGCATCTCACCGCCAGGGAAAACATTGTCTATTACGCCCGCCTGTATGGCATGGACTGCAGCCTGATCGACGAAAAAGTACAGGATGTCATCGACCAACTTGATATTAATGAATTTGCCGACCGTCGCAGCAAAGGTTTTTCACAAGGACAGCGCACCAAGGTCGCGCTGTCGCGGGCACTCGTGCACGGGCCGCAGAACATTATTCTTGATGAGCCCAGCAACGGTCTGGACGTGATGGCCATACGCTCGCTGCGCGAACTTATCAAAACCCTCAAGTCGACCGGGAAGTGCGTACTGTTTTCCAGCCACGTCATGCAGGAGGTTGCTGCGCTTTGTGACGAGATCGTGATTATCTCCGAGGGGCAAGTTGTGTTGAACGACAGCGCCGAAGGTATCCGAAACCGCACCGGTTGCGACGATCTCGAAGAAGCCTTCGTCAAAGCCATCAGCAAGGTGGGTGCGTACTGATGTTTCCTGTAAGAGCAGTTTTTCAAAAGGAAGTGTTTGATAATTTTCGCGACCGGCGCACTTTGATGTCTGCGCTGATCATGGGCCCGGTTTTCGGCCCGATATTATTCGCGTTCGTTATCAACCTGATGCTTGAGCAGGGCCTGAGCGACGTAACCGAGCCGCTGGAGGTTCCCGTCATCGGTCAGGAACATGCACCCAACCTGATTGGCTTCCTGGGCAGCCGCAATATCAACGCGGTCGAGGGACCCGAGAGCCGGGATGTTGCGATTGCGGCAGTGAAGACCGGCCTGCACGAGCTGGTTATCGTCATTCCGGATAGCTTCGGCGAGAATCTTCGCAACATGGTGCCCGCGACGGTGGAAATCATTTCGGATCAGGCTGATTCGCAAGCGGAGCGAGACTCACGTCGAACGCAACGTGCACTGAATGCATATAACCAGCAGATTGCTTCTCTTCGACTTACTGCTCGTGGCGTCAGCCCGGGAATCATGCGGCCACTGAACATCGACATGGTGGATGTATCGACGCCGAGTGGTCGTTCCGCAATGCTGCTGGGCATGCTCAGCTATTTCTTTATTTTCGCCTTGTTAACCGGCGGCATGAACCTCGCCATAGACGCGACCGCAGGTGAGCGCGAACGAGGCTCACTGGAGCCGCTGTTGTGCCTGCCGGTCAAGCGTGATCAGCTGATTTACGGCAAGATCCTGGCCACCTGCGTTTTTATGTCTATAGCGCTGGCGTTAAGTCTTGCCTCGTTCCACATCATGCTGCGATTCATGCCGCTCGAAGAGCTCGGAATGACGCCCAACTTCGGTCCGCTCGAAGTGCTTATCGCCTTTTGTCTTCTGGTGCCTTTTACGCTCCTGGGCGCAGCGCTAATGACGCTGGTTGCATCGTTTACCAAGAGCTACAAGGAAGCACAGACCTGGGTGAGCATTGTCCTGCTGGCGCCAACATTACCCATTCTCGTTGCCAGCATATTGATGGTTCGTGCGACCACTGAGCTCATGTTAATACCGTCTTTGAGTCAGCACTTGCTGTTGGTTGGCCTTATAAAGAACGAGCCGGTGAATATGCTGGACGTTTCAATTTCTGTTATCAGCACTCTTGTCGCCGGTGTTGTGCTTACACTCATATGCGCGCGGCTATATCGTCGTGAAGGTTTGCTTATCTAGTGCTGAGCTATTCGACGGCCTCTTCATCGAACTTGTATAGACCGGGAATCTTGGACTCTTCTTGCTGGGCCGTTGCTTGCGTCCAGTCCTTCAACAAGAAATCGTAGAGTAATGTTACCTCGTCATCCAGAAGATGTGAAAACTGTTCGATGGCAACAACGCCCATGATGCTACCGATGTCGGCGAGATTACGGCCGGTAGATGTCACTCCAGTTTTTAGTAGCACCCTAAATTGCTCGATCGAATATTCCTGAACAATTACCAGCGGTGGCGCGTTGATAATGTCCCGCGGGGTTTGGTGGTGGCAATTTACGCAGCCGAGAACGTACGCAAGGCGCTTACCCTCGGAATCAGATGCACGTGCATCAGTTACCAGCGCAAGAGCCAAAGTGACAAGCAGTACTCGTATCAACATGGTTTTCCCCATTAACTCCGGCATTTTCCGCATGAAAAGAGGACCGGTACGGGTTGTTACCACTGGAGTCGGAATCGGACAAACTATCACTACCACATATGCTCACCATCTCGAATTGGAAGCCTGGAATAATCAGGCTTTCGCATCAGCAGCAATAGAGGTAGACGAGACGGCCTTCTTTGAAGAATATCGACGGATCATGACAAGTGACTAACTCTCAGCCACGTGTACGTAAAACCGGGGTAAAACCCGTCAGTCAGTTAAGATATAGATTTTCACCTCTAGTCACTCTTTGGCTGGTACGAGCGCTTGATACCCCAGTACGCCAACCCGCCGGCCACCAGAAAAGACATAGTGTATTCGATCGCCACAAAATTTTCGCCGGTGAAAAATGTCCAGGGACCGCCATCATTTTTCGCCTGCTGGTACGGAATAGAATAGAAAACCGCAACGATGATGCCAGCAACAACGCTGCCACCCATTAGCCACTTCGCCCAGCGAATTGTCTGGTGGTATTGGTCGCGATCGTATTCTTCTTGCGGCGTTATATGCATGGTGCGTCGATAGTCACGCTCCTCGTCACTAACGATGCCAAGCCGGGACACAACCAGTATTGTCAGCAGACTCAGCACAGCGCCGACGACGATCGGGTGCAAGTACACCGGCAGAGTGACTATGTCCAGCAATTTCAACAGGCTGAGCAGCGCGTTTCCGACAAATCCCACAATAATTCCCCAGAAGGCGGCGCTGGCAGTGATCCGGCGTGACCAGACGCTCATGAAAGCAACGGCTCCCCACGAACTTGCGTAAACCCCGGCAACAAAATAGGTAATCCACAATATTCTTGGTGGCACAAAGTAAGCCAGAACGAGCGTTACCAGGCCAATCGCCAGCATCGCGTAACGGGTCAGCCGCAGCATTTCGTCATCCGGTTTGTCATGTCGCACAATGTCGTTAACCGCGCTGAAACCAACCAGAGAGAGAAACGTAGAGGCCGATGAGAGCGCCGCCGCAACAATCCCGGCCATCAGTACGGCACCAATTATTGTTGGCATCAGATTCATTGCAGCCCAAAGCATCGCTTTTTCAGTTACGGCTATGTCCGGGTTGCTCAGATTGATCGCGGCGCCCGCGAAATACAGCACGGTCCAAAGCGTCAGCAACGCCGCGACGGTTGCGCAGGCCGAGCGGATCACCGTGTGCTCATTACGGGCGATAAGGTAGCGGCTGGCCTGCCACGGACTGACAGCGAAGACCACGCCCCAGGCGAGCCCCATTATCACCGCCCAGGTCAGAGCGTCCGCGGCGGTTGCCCATTGAGCTCCTTCACCGACCGGCCCGTGCCATGCAATGACATCGGGTTTGTCTGCAAAGCGGGCGAGGTCGGCAACGGTTGCGAACCAGCCGCCAGACGCATCGACTATGTACGCCAGAGCAACAAATGCGATCGTGCTGAAGAGAACAAACATGATGGTGTCAGTCAGTACCACGCCCCTGGAACCGGAGGTCAAGGTAAATAGCGTATAGCTTGCCCAAACCGCACACAGGGTCGCACCATAAGGGACATTGAAAACCTCGCTTAGCAGCAAAGATGCGCCTTGCGTAACTGCCATCAGGTAGCCGCCAACCCCCAACACAATCGTAACGCCTGCTGCGGCCTGTACCCGATGGCTGTTGAAGCGCTTGCCAAAATACTCGGCAACGGTCAGCGCCCGGCTCCGTCGCAAAAAACGTCCAAAGAAAAGCGCGCCAACGACATAGCCTATGCAGGCAATGGGGTTTTGCATTGCCACGAGCACACCGTAGCCCGAATAAGCGAAGCCGGTTTCTCCCATGAACGAATTGGTGCTGACGACGCTGGCGACCAGCGTGCCAACGATTAGCAAGGTCGGTGCATTGCGCCCTGCAACATAGTAGTCGTCCAGGCTTTTGACCCTGCGCCCGGCGTAACCGCCGACGGCGAGATAAACGAATACGCTGAACAAGATAACGATTGCATAGGTGCTCATGGACACATAGTCACGGCTGGTGCCCTTGCTTGTCCAGTCTGGCTTTCCGGCCGCAACAAAAAAACCAGCCTCTCTCAAGGCCGGGCTTTTTCTATCTGAAAAACCGTATCAGAAGTAGAAGCGGCCGCGTAGCCGGTAAGTGTCCACATCGTCCGCAAACCCAGGTCCGAGGCCCAGAGAAAACTGCTCTGTAAAATAGAACAGAACACCCGCACCGAATGAGGTATCGCTGCCACCGTCACCGAAGTGCGAGTACGCAATGGATCGATCGAGCTCAACTCGCTCGTTAACCCAGGCGCGAAGGCCAACACTTACGCCGCAACCGTTGTCATCTGCGGAACCCAGCGATGTATCCGCCTCGGCATCCAAATATGCCACCTGCGCCACAACGTCGCTTTTCTCGGAAATCTGAGCGTTGAAACCCACGCCGACACGCAACGACGACAGGTCGATATCAAAGTCGAAGTCGAGACTCTGGGAACCAGCAAACACAAACCAGCTCTCACCACGCTCTGCAGAATCGCAGATTTGGCCTGCTCGGGGGTTAAGTTAAGTTGTTTTTGTGGCGGCGTTTAGATTGTCACACGGGGCCTGTGGGCGGGGAGTTCGTGGGAGCGGCTTCCAGCCGCGATGGAACCCGCCGCCACCACGAAAGATAATAGGGCGTGGTGCATGGGGCGTCTCTTTGCGGGAATAAAGCGGACCGCAGGGTAAAAGGGGTCGCATCCGACCCCTTTTTCACTAAGGCAACCATCTCGCAAAGGGACGCCCCATGTGCCTCGCCCGCCCGCGACCGCCCACCTACTTCCCAATACAAAACTCAGAAAAAATCTTCCCCAACAGTTCATCACTCGTAAACTCGCCGGTAATCTCCCCCAACGCCAACTGCGCGAGCCGCAGCTCTTCGGCAAATATTTCGCCCGCACGATTGTCTGCCAGGGCCTTTCGTCCGGTTTCGAAGTGCTTTTTCGCTGTCTTTATTGCACGCAAGTGCCGGCGACGGGCCGTAAAGGCGCCCTCGCCCAGGTCTTTGAATCCGGCGAGTCTTCGAATCTGCGTACGCAGCGCGTCAACTCCTTCGCCGGTCTTTGCGGACAAGTTGGTCACCGCTGTTGTGGCGTCTTGAGAACCGGCGGGCTCCTCGGTTAAATCAATTTTGTTGCGAACGATTATGACCGGCACGTCATCCTCGATTGAGGGCTCCAGGTCCTTGATCGTTTCTTTTGACTCAGAGGTGGCGTCCTGTATCCACAAAATCGCGTCGGCTTTGCTAATGGCATCGCGCGCACGGCGGATGCCTTCTGCTTCAATTCGATCCGGGTCGTTCCGAAGCCCCGCGGTGTCCACCAGCTCCACCGCGAGCCCGTCGATATTTATTTGCTCGCGCAGAATGTCCCGGGTGGTACCCGCAACCTCGGTAACGATTGCTGCGTCCTGGCCGCTCAGCAAATTCAGCAAGCTGGATTTTCCTGCATTCGGCCGACCGATGATGACCATTTGAAAGCCGTCCCGCAGAATGCGCCCGATAGTTGCGCCGCTTAACAGCGCCTCAAATGCGCTTGCCGTGCTATCGCTTTTTTGTTGCAGCGCCTCGTCCGACAAAAAATCTAATTCTTCCTCAGGAAAATCGAGGGCCGCTTCTGTGTGCAGTCGCAACGCTGTTAACTGAGTCTGCAGCGCGTTCACGGAACTGGAAAAGGTCCCGGAAAGAGAGCGCAGGGCCGCCCTTGCCGCTTGCTCCGTGCCACTGCCAATGAGGTCGGCGATCGCTTCCGCCTGGACCAGGTCAAGTTTGTCGTTAAGAAAAGCGCGCTTCGAAAACTCGCCCGGCAGCGCGTGGCGGGCACCGAGGCCTATTGTGGCTTCGATGATTGTGGAAACGACCAGCGGGCCCCCATGACAATGGAACTCAACAACCGCCTCGCCGGTGAATGAGTTCGGTGCCGGAAAATAAATGACAAGCCCCTGATCGATGTCTTGTCCTGCAGCGTCGGCAAAGTGGGCGAATGCTGCGTGGCGTGGCTCTGCTATGAATCCGGCCATCCGCTCGCAGATGTCTTCCGACGCGGGCCCGGACAGCCTCACCACTGCTATGCCGCCGGTTCCCGGCGGTGTCGCAACCGCAACGATGGTGTCTTTGATGTAAGCCGGCGCGTTGCTCATTGATCACTCCGGTGATGCGATATCAGTCGCCCTTCTTCTTGCTCTTATGTTTGCCCTTTTTGGCTTTCTGTTCTTCGGCGACAACTTTATTGACGTACCACTGTTGCACGATAGACAAAAGCGTATTCGTCACCCAGTACAAAACCAGCCCCGACGGGAAAAACGCGAAGAAACCGGTAAACACGATCGGCATGATTTGCATCACCTTCGCTTGCACCGGGTCGGCCGGCGCCGGGTTCAGTCTTTGCTGCATCAGCATTGCTGCACCCATGATGATCGGCAGTATGAAAAATGGGTCTCGCGATGAAAGGTCGGTAATCCAAAGTGCGAATGGCGCCTGACGCATTTCTACGCTCTCGAGCAGCACCCAGTAAAATGCCAGAAAGAACGGCATCTGGATCAGGATTGGTAAACAGCCCGCTGCGGGATTGACTTTTTCGCGCTTGTATAGCTCCATCATTGCCTGGCTGAGCGCCTGCCGGTCGTCTTTATAGCGGTCCTGTAGTGCTTTCATGCGCGGTTGTATCTCGCGCATTTTTGCCATTGACCGCCCGCTTTTTTCCGTCAGCTTGTAAAATGCGCCCTTGATCAGAACGGTGGTCAGAATAATCGCGACACCCCAGTTGCCGAAGATGCCGAAGATCTTGCTTAACAGCCAAAACAGCGGGTTGGAAAGTATCGTGAGGATCCCGTAGTCCACCGTGAGCTTGAGTGACGGATCTATTTTCTCAAGTTGGCCCTGGTTTTTTGGCCCCACAAACAACACGGTATTGAATGTGTGTTCCGTTCCTGGCGCTATGGTGGTGGCGGGACCAAACACGGACGTGGTCGACACGTTGTTTTTAACGTTAACGTCGTAGCGGTGCGCCGCACCATCGGTCGGCACAATCGCGCTCAGGAAGTGGTGTTGAATGCCAGCCGCCCATCCACTGCTGGCATCAATTCGGTATGGCCCGTCCAGCAAGTCGTCGCGTTTGAGTTTCTCCGACGTGGCGCCGTCATAGACTATCGGTCCGTCGAAAGAGTACGTATCGACATTAAACATGCTGCGTTCGTGCGGCACCGACATTCGCTTTAGCGCGGTATAGGGCGCGGCGCGCCAGTCAGCGGAGCTGTTATTGCTTACACGGTGCTCAACGTCGATTCGATAGCTTCCCCGCGTAAACCGAAGCCGCTTTTCGATCTGCACTCCCTGGCCGTTATCCCAGGAAAGCGGCACAACGAGCTCGTCATTGTCGTTCATGTCGAAGCTATTCGCTGTTGAAGTCAGGATGGCGGTGAAGTATTGCTCGCCAGCGCCGGCATCTGCGATGAGGCCGCTTTGCAATGACCCGTATCGAAGCTCAGCGGTGCTCAACAGCTCGACCACTTCGTCCGGGCGATCTTTGTGCACCGGATATTTCTTCAGGGCCGCCAGCTGCAGCCGCCCGCCGGCGGTGTTGATTTCCAGCTCAAACACGTCCGTGCTTACTCGAATGATTTCGCCAGAAACTGCTGTGGCCGTGTCCAGGCTCGGCTCGCTCGTTGGTACGGTTTCCGCGGGCAGCGCTGGCATGCCAGCATCGTTCGTCGGTAGTCCGGGCAGCGCTTCGTTATCGTTTGCAACCGGCGGTACGTCGGTCTGATTTGCAAACTCTTCGGCAACGGGCGCCGGCCCATAGTCTTGCAGCCATGCCTGGTAGGTCATGAATGCCAGCAGACCGAAGGCGGCCCAAACAAGAAGTCTTTGATTGTCCATTTACCCTTAGTCCTGCTGCGCCCGGTTTGAATCTCGACAACGGCGCCAGTGGCCCGCGAGGCTGTCAAACAGCGCCTTGTTGTCTGCGTTGTGTGTGCCGGCCTGGTTTAGCACGACCAAGTCGATGCCGGCCAGGTCGCCCTGATGTTCCCTGAAAGACTCCCGGACAATCCGCTTTATTCGATTGCGGCTCACTGCGAGCCTGCAGATCTTTTTTGATACGGCAAGACCCAGCCGCGCCCTTTCCAGATTGTTACTTCTATACAGCACCGTAAAAAACTTGTCTTTGCTTCGCCCGGCCTTCTTGAAAACGCGGGCGTACGATTTCGCATCCATCAATCGGTTTTGTCGCGAAAACCGCGCGATGGTTGCGGCCCTGTGTTCTATATTGTCGTTTGTCGTAGCCGTAACGGTTGCTACTGCGCTATGGAACCTGGTTACGGTGAAAGCTGGGCGCGGCCTTTTGCGCGACGGCGCTTCAGGACCAGGCGGCCGGCTTTGGTCGCCATTCGGGCTCGGAACCCGTGGGTGCGAGCGCGCTTTAGTTTACTGGGTTGGAATGTGCGTTTCATGGCCTTGAACCTGCATAATCACCGGGTTAAACCCCCGGCCGAAATAAGGCCGGCAAGGGTACGCGGGGGCTGAATTTCTGTCAATAGATAGTGGCAATAGTTCGGGTGATAGTTTTTCGTCCCGGTTCGCGGGAATCACGATGTTTTGCGTGTCCCGGGTCTCTGGCGAAGCACATGGAGACGTTATAGACTGCGCGGTCTCTCCATTTAAATAAGAATAGCACCAGTCGTGGGAAACCCGTTGCCGGCAGAGAATTCACTGTGGACCCGTTGTGTGCGCGAGCTTCAGGCTGAGCTGCCGGAACAGCAGTTCAATACCTGGATTCGGCCGTTACAAGCCGTTTACGATGGGCGCGTACTGCGCCTGCTAGCGCCGAATCGTTTCGTTGTCGACTGGCTTCAGCAACACCATATGGAGAGGATTGTCAGCCTGGTTGGACCGGACGTTGAGGTTGTTGTTGAGGTTGGTTCGAGAGATGCGCCTATTAGCGCTATCGTTAGTCGGCCCCGGCCGGAGGTTCGAAAACCCACCGTCCCGCCGGTCGCCAGTCGTCTTAGCCCGAGCTTCACTTTTGAGCAGTTCGTTGAAGGCAAGAGCAACCAGCTTGCGCGCGCGGCGGCGTCGCAGGTTAGCGAAAATCCCGGCAAGTCCTACAATCCGCTGTTTATTTATGGCGGTGTCGGCCTTGGCAAAACGCACTTGATGCAGGCAATAGGCAACGCCATGCTGCTGCGGGACCCGGGTGCGCGGGTCAGCTATGTTCATTCAGAGCGCTTCGTCGGCGATATGGTGAGAGGCCTTCAGCACAATACAATATCGGACTTCAAGCGAAGCTACCGCTCTCTGGATGCGCTGCTTATCGACGATATACAGTTTTTTGCCGGTAAGGAACGATCTCAGGAAGAATTTTTTCACACCTTTAACGCGCTGCTCGAAGGCCAACGGCAGATTGTGCTCACTTGTGACCGTTATCCCAAGGAAGTAAACGGCCTGGAAGAGCGACTGACGTCTCGTTTTGGTTGGGGTCTCACGGTCGCTATAGAGCCGCCGGAACTCGAGACCTCCGTAGCAATCCTTATGAGTAAGGCTGCAAGCGAGTCCCTTAAATTACCTGAGGATGTCGCTTTTTTCATTGCCAAGCGAATACGTTCCAATGTTCGAGATCTTGAAGGTGCGTTGCATCGGGTAATGGCTAACGCTAAGTTTACGGGCATGCCCATTGACGTCGAGTTCGCAAAAGGTGCTTTGCGTGATCTCCTGGCGCTGCAGGAACGGCTGGTATCGATAGAGAATATTCAGAAAACGGTCGCAGAGTATTTCAAGATTCGCGTCGCGGATCTTTTGTCCAGGCGCCGCAGTCGCTCTATTGCGCGGCCGCGCCAGTTCGCGATGGCCCTGTCGAAAGAACTTACTAATCACAGTCTTCCCGAGATTGGTGATGCCTTTGGTGGGCGAGACCATACAACGGTTTTACACGGTTGCCGTCGCATAGCGTCACTTCGAGAGACAGAAAAAAGGATTGACAACGATTACCTGATTTTATTGCGTACCCTGACTGGCTGAACGGTGCATAATTCGATCACAGTTTGTGGAAAAGCTGTGTGTTGGTGAGCATTTCTTTTTTATGCACAGGTAATGCACAGCATGCGGGCAGTAAACAAACAACTAACAGGGCTTTCAGTTAGTGGTTACGTGTTTGATTCAAAAGGTTTTTTTTAAGTTATCCACAGCACTTTGGTTGCTTAATAATAACAAATAGAAATTTATTTCCAATATTTATTAACAGGTGGTATTCATGAAGTTTAGCGCTGCGCGAGAAGCGTTATTAAAGCCGATGCAGGCTGTAATTGGTGTGGTAGAACGTCGGCAGACGATGCCGATCTTGGCGAATGTGTTGCTGGTAGCCAAGGAAGGAGAGTTGCTGATTACAGCGACGGACCTGGAAGTGGAGTTGGTTGCAAGCGCACAGATAGATCTTGAGGTAAGCGGAGAGATCACAGTGCCCGGGCGAAAGATTCTGGACATTTGCCGGGCATTGCCGGAGAACGCGGTGTTGTCGATCGCGTTGAGCGGAGACAAGCTGACCGTGCGGTCCGGGCGCAGTAAATTCAGCCTGACGACGCTTCCGGCAACAGAGTTTCCGACGGTAGAGGATATCAGCGGGAGCGAGGCAGTCGCGGTACCACAGGCAACGCTGGTTAGGCTGCTGGAGAAAACGCATTTTTCGATGGCGCAACAAGATGTTCGGTATTACCTGAACGGTCTCCTTATCGAAACCGGCAAGAAGCACCTTCGGGCGGTCGCAACAGATGGCCACCGCCTGGCGTTGTGTGAAATAGAGTTGGACAGCAGCAGCGCTTCGGAACGACAGGTTATAGTGCCCAGGAAAGGCGTCCTGGAATTGCAGCGGTTGCTAAGCGGTGAAGGTGAGGTTGAGCTGGAACTGGGCAGCAATCACATTCGAGTGCAACTCGAGGGCATTCGTTTCACCTCGAAGCTGATAGACGGGCGGTTTCCGGAATATGAGCGTGTAATACCGGTTCAGGCCGATAACGAGTTGTCGGCCGACCGCGAGGAATTCAAGGCCGCGCTACAGAGAACGGCTATTCTGTCCAACGAAAAATATCGTGGAATACGGCTGATTATCCGCGACAATGGGGTGGTGCTGCAGGCGCATAATCCGGAACAGGAAGAAGCAGAGGAAGAGCTGGAAGTCAGCTATAAGGGTGATGACATCGAAATCGGTTTTAATGTCAATTACCTGCTGGATGCACTGGGTGCGATAGAGTCCGATGAGGTTACGCTATCGATCGTGGACGGGAACTCCAGTTGCCTGCTGCGGGAACCAGGCAAGGATGATTGCAAATATGTTGTCATGCCAATGCGGCTGTAAAAAAACCGTATTCCGATGCAATAGTGCCGCTTCAGCACCTGAAAACCACGAATTTCCGTTGTCTTGAAGGCGCGGAACTAGAGACAGACCCGCACTACAATCTGATTTATGGCGCAAACGCTTCCGGCAAAACAAGCTTGCTGGAGGCGATTGCGTATCTAGGGAGAGGAAAGTCTTTCCGAGGGGCTACCACCCAGGAACTGGTCAGCCACGGCCGTTCGGAGTTCGTATTGCTGGGAAAAGTGGACAAAAACTCGCGCACCACGACAGTTGGCGTCAGAAATAGCCGGGACGGGCTGGAGGTGCGAATCGACGGCGAAAACGCGCCCGGCGCGGCGGCGCTTGCAGAGCTACTGCCACTACAAGTGGTCGATCCCGATGTACACAACCTGATTGCGGGGGGCCCGGAGATGCGGCGCCGATACCTGGACTGGATCGCGTTCCACGTGGAACAAGGCTACCTGGACAACTGGCGGCGCTTTCGGCGAGCGCAGAGGCAGCGCAACGCGGCACTCCGGACCGGGGTCGCGCCGACGGTCCTCGCCGGCTGGGACCGGGAGTTCCTGGAGGCCGCGCGGCTGGTTCACGAATCAAGGCGGCAGGTTGTAGAGATCGCACAGCCGGTGTTCGAGGAAACCGGCAGCAGCTTGCTGGGCCACAAAGTGGCGCTGGAGTATCGCCAGGGCTGGAGTGAGGAGCTGTCGCTTGAAGAGGCGCTGGCAGCCAGTGCCGAGCGAGACCGCGAGCAGGGAAGTACCCAGGCGGGACCGCAGCGCGGGGATGTACGGCTTGTGCTGGAAGAACGCCTGGCGAAAAAACTGGTGTCGCGCGGTCAGCAAAAGCTGCTGGCTTGCGCTCTGGTTCTGACCGCCACGGAGCTGGCGCAAAGAGCGCTTGAGCGGCCACTTTTGTTGTTGCTGGATGACCCGGCCGCAGAGCTGGATAGCGCCTCCCTGGAGCGCCTCATGTCGCGAGTGATCGGTCTTGATTGCCAGGTTGTGGCGACGGCGCTGGTGCCGGATAAGCATCTGTTTCCTGACCCGCCGGCCCTGTTCCACGTGGAACAGGGCGTTCTGAAGAAAGCGGGCTAGAACGGACCGGCAGGGGGCCGGGCATCTGCCCGGAAAACCCCTAAAAAAGCTTGTAAAAATATAGCTTTAGAGATCATTCGGGGGCCCTTTTCCGGGTGCTAAATGGTACAATGTCTGGCTTTTTATAAGAGGACAACGAATGGCCGACGATACAGACTACACATCCAGCAATATCAAGGTCTTAAAGGGCCTGGAGGCCGTTCGAAAAAGACCCGGCATGTACATCGGTGACACCGATGACGGAACCGGTTTGCACCACATGGTTTTCGAGGTTGTCGATAACTCCATCGACGAGGCGCTCGCGGGCCACTGCAGCGTTATTACGGTGACGATACACGCAGACGAGTCGGTCACTATTACCGATGACGGGCGCGGAATACCGGTCGATATCCACCCCGAGGAAGGCCGCTCGGCAGCGGAGGTCATCATGACGGTGCTGCACGCGGGCGGAAAATTTGATGATAATTCGTACAAGGTGTCAGGCGGCCTGCACGGCGTCGGGGTCTCCGTGGTCAACGCGCTGTCAGAGCACCTCGTGCTGACTATTTATCGCGAAGGCAAGATACACCAGCAGGAGTACCGGCATGGTGAGCCGGAGGCCCCCCTTAAGGTCACTGGCGATACCGACAAAACCGGCACGCAACTGCGTTTTAAGCCCAGCCCCGGCACTTTCACCAATATCCAGTTTCACTACGAGATCCTGGCCGGCCGCCTGCGGGAGCTGTCTTTCCTGAACTCCGGTGTTCGCATCAAGCTCGTGGACGAGCGAGATGAAAGAGAAGAAGTGTTCGAGTATGAGGGCGGCATCCGCGCCTTTGTCGAGCATCTCAATCGCAACAAAACCCACGTTCACCCGACGTTGTTCTATTGTGAGGTCGAAAAAGACGGTGTCGTGATTGAGGCCGCGCTGCAGTGGAATGACGGCTACCAGGAAAACATGTTCTGCTATACCAACAATATTCCGCAGCGGGATGGGGGCACCCACCTGGCTGGTTTTCGCAGCGCGCTAACCCGGACCCTGAACAGCTACATCGAGAAAGAAATGTCGGGCCGGAAGGACAGGTTCACGCCCAGTGGAGACGATGCCCGGGAGGGACTGACCGCCGTCCTGTCAGTGAAGATCCCGGATCCCAAGTTCTCATCCCAGACGAAGGACAAATTAGTTTCATCTGAAATCAAGGGCATCGTTGAATCGGCAATAGCGGGTCAGCTGGAGGATTTCCTGCTTGAAAATCCGCAGGAAGCCAAAGCCGTCGTCTCAAAAATAATCGATGCCGCACGGGCCCGCGAGGCGGCGAGAAAAGCACGGGAAATGACGCGACGCAAAGGCGCGCTGGATATTGCCGGCCTGCCCGGCAAGCTTGCCGACTGCCAGGAAAAAGATCCGGCCCTGTCAGAACTCTTCCTGGTGGAGGGTGATTCTGCTGGCGGATCCGCGAAACAGGGCAGAGACCGCAGGACCCAGGCAATCCTGCCGCTGAAAGGGAAAATCCTGAATGTCGAGAAGGCACGTTTTGACAAGATGTTGTCGTCTGCTGAGGTGGGCACGCTGATTACCGCGCTCGGAACCGGTATCGGCAGGGAAGACTTCGATCCGGACAAACTGCGCTATCACCGCATCATCATAATGACCGACGCCGACGTTGATGGTTCGCATATCCGAACCCTGCTGCTGACTTTTTTCTATCGTCAAATGCCGGAGCTCATTGAGCGCGGGCATATATATATCGCGCAGCCGCCGTTATACAAAATCAAAAAAGGCAAACAGGAGGTATACGTCAAAGACGACGAAGAACTGAACGCGCATTTGTTGAGCGTGGCACTCGACAACGCCGCGCTGCATGTAAACGCCACGGCCCCGGCGATGTCAGGCACGGCGCTTGAGTCCCTGGCGAACGAGCACAACAGCGTGGAATCCATGATCGCCCGGATCTCCAGTCGTTATGAAGAGCCGGTGTTGCGGGCGCTGGCCTTGCTTCCCGAGGTGACTGAAGAAATGGTGGCGGATCTCGACGCGCTTGCCGAATGGACCAAGGCTCTGTCGGCGGCGCTGCCAAAATCAAGCGGCGACCGCGCGATGAATGGCGACAAGGGCTCTTACCTTGCCGAGCTCGAACGGGGAGCGGGCGACGGTGAGGGCGTGCGCATTGCAGTCCATAAAACGCAGCATGGCATTGGAGCGACGCGTTATGTGCCAAGAGAGTTTTTTGGCACAACCGAATACCGGCACATCATGGCTTTGTCGGCAAAACTCGACGAGTTGCTGGGCGAGGGCGGATATGTCAAGCGCGGCGAAAAAACATTTGCCATTTCAAGCTTTGCAGACGCAATCGATTGGTTGATGAAAGAGGCGCGCAGAGGGCAGTCCATACAGCGCTACAAAGGACTGGGCGAAATGAACCCGGATCAGTTGTGGGATACAACGGTCAATCCCGAGACGCGAGTATTAATGCAAGTCAAAATCGATGATGGCGTCAAAGCAGATGAAATATTCACAACCCTGATGGGAGACCATGTCGAACCGCGCCGGGAATTCATTGAGAAAAACGCGCTAACCGTCGCCAACCTCGATGTGTGATCACACCGCCGGCTAAACCGGGTTGTGAAGATTTTCGGGCTCTGTGTCATGGCCCACCCCGACGAGTTTGTCTGAATAAGCCTCCGGGCGGATCTCGGCCATCTTGGCCTCGATCCAGTCCTGCGCCAGCTGGTTTGTTTCTTTCGGTGATTGAGCCGATGCATCGATTGGCGGTCCGACGACAAATCGAATCAAGCCCGGGGTTTTCCTGATTCCGCGGCGTGCCCAGAGATCCCCGGCATTGTGGGCCACCGGCACGATCATTACGCCAGCAGCCTTTGCCAGGGCCGCCCCGCTGATACCAAACTTCCTGGTCTTGCCCGGCGGTCGATAGCGATCGGTCGCATTGCGGCAAGGCCCCAGCCAAACATCGGGATCCACTTCAGCTCGCGCTTCAGCACCCACGCAGGTGGCGGGAAAACGACCAGCTGCGCATATGTCTCAAAAACCGTGGAACGCTTAATAAGAACTACGCTGGGTTCATCCGGGATGTTTTCCAGGCCCTCGAACTGGTAACGCAGGCCACAAAGCCAGCGACCGACCCAAAGCATGCTCTTGCCCCACAAGTTCGCAAACACGAAGCGCATCGAGTAGGGAATCCAGGCGAAGATCGCTATCAGCAAAGCAAAAAAACAAACAGAAGCAAAAAAATAAACCTGGAAAAGAATGGAGCGGATCAAAATCACGGGTGAGGCTCCTGGATTGTCTCCAGCAACAGGGCGTCAACGGCTGACGCGAGATTTTCGAACGTCTCCATCAGTTCACCGGAACGCTCCAGCGAGGCCTGGGTTTTTTTGCCGTTGCCGGTCAGTACCAATACAGGGCGGGCACCGACAGCCAGCGCGGCGCGCAGGTCTCTTTCGGAATCGCCAATTACCGGCACGTTATGCATGTCGATATTGTAGTAATCCTGCAGCTGTAGCAGTAAGCCAGGGCGAGGCTTCCGGCAGTCGCAATCGGCGTCGGGCAGGTGCGGACAAAAAACGATCTTGTCTATACGGCCCCCGGCATTCTCGATGTGTAGACGCATTTTCTCGTGAATTTCGCCCAAGTCTGACTCGCATAACAACTGCCGGCCAATGCCGGATTGATTGCTGGCGACCGCAACAGTGAATCCCGCGTTCGTCAGGCTGGCGATTGCCTCGGCGCTGCCGTCAATCGGCAACCATTCGTCCGCCGATTTTATGAAACTGTCCGAGTCGTGATTGATGACCCCATCACGATCGAGCACCACGAGCCGTCTCATGTGCCGCCCTTTTTCGCCTGTGACAAGCGTGAGATATCAGCAACCGATTGAAATGGTTCACTCAGACGGGCGAGCAACGCCAGCCGATTTTTTTTCAGCCCCTCGTCCTCGGCCATCACCATGACCTCATCAAAAAACCGGTCGACCGGTTCCTTGAGGTCTGCAAGCCGTGTAAGAACCGCAGCATAATCGCGCGACCCCTGCAGAGGTTTCACGGCGACCAGCGCATCGCAAAGGGCGGCGTAGAGATCTATCTCGGCGGCTTCCTGCAATAATGATTCCTCGACATCAGAGCCGTGAGGGGCGGTTGATTGTTGCAGGATATTGGAGATGCGTTTGTTCGCGGATGCCAGGCTGGCGGCCTCAGCCATTTGCGCGAAGTTTTTCACCGCATCAATCCGCTGGTCAAAATCCGCCAACGGGATGTTGCTGCGGCCGTGGACATTGTGCACGGCGTCAAAAATTTCCGCAGAAACGCCGGGCTGCTCGACATAGAAACTCCGCAGCCGGTCGCCAATAAAGCTGTACAGAGCGTCAATGGCGGCCTCTTTATCCAGCCCGGCTACCGGCTGCAGGCCAACCGCTACATCCACGGCATGTAGCAAACCAATTTCCAGGCGGCATTCGACCAGAATCCGGACAACACCGAGCGCCGCGCGCCTCAAGCCAAACGGATCCTTGTTGCCGGTGGGCTTTTTGCCAAGAGCGAAAACGCCGGCGAGAGTATCGAGTTTGTCGGCAACCGCCAGGATTTGACCAGCAGCGGATTCCGGAACGATGTCGCCAGCAAATCGTGGAAGATATTGTTCGCGAATGGCGCTCGCGACCTCACCCGGTTCATTGTCGGCGAGAGCATAGTAGTCGCCCATTACACCCTGCAGCTCCGGAAACTCACCGACCATGCCGGTCAGCAGGTCGCACTTGGCCAGGCTGGCCGCGCGCTCAGCCGCCCCGCCATCCAGCCCAAGTTCCTTCGCAAGTGCACTGCATAATTCGCCTACTCGGCCGCTCTTGTCACCAATGCTCCCGAGGCCTTTCTGGTAAACAACCTTACCCAGATCAGGGATGCGATCGGCCAGGCGGGTCTTGCGGTCGGTGTTCCAGAAAAAAGCAGCATCGGCAAGCCGCGGGCGGATAACACGCTCATTTCCGTTTCGAACCTTGTCGGGCTCCTCGCTGTCGAGGTTGGCAACAACAACGAAAGCGGAAAGCAGTTCGCCGGACGAATTTGCGATCGGAAAATAACGCTGGTGCCCGGTCAGCGACGCCAAAATCACCTCTCGCGGTAATGATAAAAACTCATCGTCGAAATGCCCCGTCATCGCCACCGGCCATTCGGTCAGAGCAGTAACCTCTTCAAACAGACTGTCCTCCGCAACTACGGTGCCACCAGCCGCGGCGGCGGCACTGGTCACTTCGCTGACGATTTTCTGCTGCCGCAGGTCGAAATCGGCAAGCACAAAGCCCTTTTTCTCGAGAAGACTCGGGTACTTTGCGGGCTCGGCAATCGTGATTTCACCAGGTGACAGGAAGCGGTGACCACGAGTCTTGTTGCCAGCCGCGTGACCCATGACATGGCCTTTCACGATATGTTTGCCGTGCAGCATGACGACCCAGTGCACCGGCCGCACAAACTCGATGTCCGACGCGCCCCAGCGCATACGTCGTGGAATCGGCAGCGCCTTTAAAACCTGTTCAATAATTCCTGGCAGCAGCTCCGCCGCAGCCAGCCCTTTTTCAACGGAGCGAAAGGACAACCACTCTCCCTTCTCCGTTTTCGTGCGCTCGAGATCCTGAACGGGCACTCCGCACTTTTTAGCAAATGCGATCGCCGCGGGCTTGGCCGCTCCGCCGTCATCGAACGCGACACTGACCGGCGGGCCCTTCGCATCAACTTCACGATCTTCCTGTGCGAGCGAAAGATCCGAAACAAGCGCAGCAATACGTCGGGGGCCCGCGAATTCCTTGATCGCTCCGTGACGAAGGCGATTTTCATCCAGCAGCCAACCAAGATTCCTGGCGAACGCCTGCATCAGTTTTCGCAGCGCTTTCGGTGGCAGCTCCTCCGTACCGATTTCAACCAGGAAGTCCGCTGTTTTATTGGACGCCATTATTCTGCCGTTCCGCTTGTGCTGCGAACGGATTCAAGCATCGGAAAGCCCAGCGCTTCGCGTGAAGCATAATAGGCCTCCGCGATTGCACGCGACATCGTTCGCACGCGCAGGATATATCGTTGCCGCTCACTAACCGAAATCGCCTGGCGTGCATCAAGTAAATTGAATGTGTGTGATGCGGTCAGCATTTGCTCATAGGCCGGTAGAGCAAGCTCTTCTTCGATAAGCTCCGCGCAAACCTTTTCCGCCTGATCGAAGGTCGCGAACAGAGCATCAACATCGGCAAACTCAAAATTGTAACGGGACTGCTCGACTTCATTTTGGTGGTAGACGTCACGGTATGTGATGCGACCGAGCGGGCCGTCCGTCCAGACGATGTCGAAAATACTCTCAACGTTCTGCAAGTACATCGCGAGCCGCTCCAGACCGTAAGTTATCTCGCCGGTTACCGGCCGGCACTCCAGACCGCCAACCTGCTGGAAATAAGTAAACTGTGTAACCTCCATCCCGTTCAGCCAAACCTCCCAGCCGAGACCCCACGCACCCAGGGTCGGTGATTCCCAGTTATCTTCAACAAAGCGAATGTCATGCACCGTCGGATCGATACCAATCGAGCGCAGTGAATCCAGGTACATCTCCTGAATATCATCCGGCGATGGCTTGATGACCACCTGGTACTGATAATAATGCTGCAGCCGAAACGGATTGTCCCCATAACGCCCATCCGTCGGCCGCCGACTCGGCTGCACATAAGCCGCACTCCACGGCTCGGGCCCGATCGCCCGCAAAAATGTTGCGGGATGAAAGGTTCCCGCACCCATCGGCATATCATACGGCTGCGCAATGACACAGCCGCGCTCTGCCCAGAACTGCTGCAGCTGCAGAATCAGGTCCTGGAAGCTACAGAAATCTGGCCGTTTTGCCTTATCCATCAATGATTTCGCGCAATAAAAAGAAGCGCAGAATTATACTCAATTCTCCTGGGAAGGTGTTTCTTTCCCGCACCTTGTGTGTTTCAGCTGGCGTGGCGTTTGGATTGTCGCACGGGGCCTGCGACCAGCCCCTATGAAACGACCCCGAAACCGCACTATAATGGTGCGGCCACAATCCAATACGCACCAGAGCGGTGCACACCTCATATCTGGGTAGGCAGTAATATGTTATTTATCAACGCCTTGTGGTCCGCACCATTTTGGCACAGTTCCTGCAATATAACTTTACCCGGGCGGGAGCGCCCACCAACACTTAAACAGAGGATATACCCATGACGCCCGCTGAGGTTCTTGGCCTGATAAAGGAAAAAGAAATTAAATTTGTCGACTTTCGCTTCACCGATACGAAGGGGAAGGAGCAACATGTCACGGTGCCGGCCCACACGGTTAATGAGGACCTGTTTGAAGAAGGGAAGATGTTCGATGGTTCGTCGATTTCCGGTTGGAAGGGGATTAATGAGTCGGACATGATCCTGATGCCGGATCCGGCGTCGGCGGTGGTGGATCTGTTTTTTGAAGACGCGACGCTCGATCTTCGTTGCGATGTGGTCGAGCCGGCGACGATGCAAGGCTACGATCGCTGCCCAAGATCGTTGGCGCAACGTGCGGAGGCTTATCTGAAGTCGACAGGAATTGCGGATACCGCTTTTTTCGGGCCGGAGAACGAATTTTTCGTATTCGATCATGTGAGCTGGGGCGACTCGATGGAGGGCGCGTTTTACAAGATCGATTCACGCGAAGCGGCGTGGAACTCAGGAAGGAACTACCTGGAGTCCGAAGGGGGCGAATACACGAACTACGGCCACAGGCCGACGATCAAGGGTGGGTACTTCCCGGTGCCGCCAGTTGATTCAATGCACGATATCCGCTCTGCGATGTGCCTGGCGCTCGAAGAAATGGGGATGGAAACGGAAGTACATCACCATGAGGTCGCGACGGCCGGCCAGTGCGAAATCGGCGTGAGGTTCAATACCTTGGTGCGCAAGGCCGATGAGGTTCAGATCATGAAGTACGTTGTGCACAATGTTGCACATGGTTATGGCAAGAGTGCGACGTTCATGCCTAAGCCGCTGGTCAACGACAACGGTAGCGGTATGCACGTGCATCAGTCTTTATTCAAAGACGGCAAGAACCTGTTTACCGGCGACGGATACGGCGGCCTGTCGGATACGGCGTTGTTTTACATCGGTGGCCTGATCAAGCATGCGAAAGCACTCAACGCGTTCGCCAACCCGTCGACCAATAGTTACAAGCGGCTGGTGCCGGGTTTCGAGGCGCCTACCATTCTTGCGTACTCTGCACGCAACCGCTCAGCATCCATTCGCATCCCGTATGAATCAAACCCGAAGGGACGGCGCATCGAGTTACGGTTCCCGGACTCCATGGCCAACCCCTATCTTGCGTTTTCGGCAATGATGCTGGCGGGCCTCGATGGCATTCAGAACAAGATCCACCCGGGTGATGCGATGGATAAGGATCTCTATGATTTGCCACCAGAGGAAGAAAAGAATTTGAAACTGGTCGCATTCTCGCTGGAAGAGGCCCTGGGTGAGCTCGATCATGACCGCGGCTTCCTGACGGCCGGCGGTGTGTTCAGCAATGACCTGATCGATGCGTATATCGACCTCAAAAACGAGAATGTCACCCGCTTGCGGATGACGACGCATCCCGTTGAGTTCGACATGTATTACAGTCTCTAGACCCATATGCGGAAACCCGGGTGGGCCTGGCCCCGGGTTTCCCGGCCGAGGCCGGGAAATCAGGCCAAAAATGTGACCGGCACGACATTTTTCGCGCTCCGGCACTGGCCTGAAAACGAGTACCTGCTATGCTAATCAAATGCTTAAGCGACTATTTTTCGGAATTGCGACTCTCGTGGTCGCCGGCGCCGTTTTCGGGCAGGCCTACACCTGGGTTGATGAGGATGGTGTGGTTCATTACTCCGATCGCCCGCAGCCCGGTGCAACGCAGATACAGCTGCCCACCACCAGGCCCAGTAGCCAGCCGACCCGGAGGCCCGCGCCAAGCAGCAGCGCGGCAGCAGCGGCCGGTCAGCCGGCACCAGCGGAAGAAGAGAGGCCATTTTCTTACGAAAGCCTCACCGTCGCTTCGCCCGCAGCAGAAGAAACGCTATGGAATATCGAGAGCGTACTGAACGTCACTCTCGATCTGCGCCCGGGCCTGCAGCGGGGCCATCGGGTGAGAGTGTTCTTCGACGGCGCGCCACAAATGGTCAGCGGCTTGAGCTTCCAGATAGAGGAGGTGTATCGGGGCGTGCACAATCTGCAGGCAGAAATCCTGGACGAAACGGGGAAACTGATGATTCGCAGCATCCCGAATCGGTTTTACGTACAGCAAAACGCGATCGGCCGCTAACACAAAACCCGGCAGGACCCACACGGGACGATCCGGCGGATCACGGCTCCCTCTCAGCCCGACGGGTATTGGATAGCCTGAGTACTGCGGTCGTCCTGCTGGATGAAAACCTGTTAGTGCGCGAACTCAATCCTGCCGCCGAGAACCTGCTTGGCATCAGTGAAAGCCGGGCCAGGCACAAACCGTTCCTGCCGCTGGTAGATGATGATCGCGAATTCCGCGATGTACTTTTGCGCGCACTCGACACCGGCGTCACTTACGCGAATGAATTGCGGCTGGGTCCAACCGAAGTGCATGCGGAAGATAGAATAATCGATTGCCGGGTTTCGAGTTTTGCTGCGGAGCTAAACGAGTCAACGATCCTGGTCGAACTAACCGATGTATCCCGGCGCTCGAAAATTAACCGGGAACAGGCACTAATCATCCAACACGGTGCCGGGCGGCAAATGGTTCGACAGCTTGCACACGAGATAAAAAACCCCCTCGGTGGATTGCGCGGTGCAGCGCAGTTGCTGGACCGACAACTTGAAAGCGAAGAATTGCAGGAGTACACCAGCGTAATTATCAGTGAGACCGACCGGTTAGTTGATCTTGTCGATACCTTGCTTGGACCCGGTGGACCACCTAACAAACAACCAGCGAACATTCATGAACTGCTCGAATACGTCATGCGGGTTATTCGAACGGAGATTGGCGACAAGCTGACCATCCGCCGGGACTACGATCCTGGTCTGCCGCTCATAGCCCTTGACCGCGATCAGATATTGCAGGCGCTACTGAATATTGTCCGAAACGCCGTGAACGCGCTGGAAGGTCAAGGGGAAATTACATTGCGTAGCCGGGCAATTATGAATTTTACGATTGGCGATACCCGGCACCGAGTGGTCGCCAGCATCGAGATTGAAGACGACGGCCCCGGTATACCACCGGATTTACAGGATTCGGTCTTTTATCCCCTGGTAACGAGCCGACCCGAGGGCACCGGCCTTGGACTTCCGGCTGCCCAGGAGCTGATCAGTCGCCACGGCGGTTTGATTGAATTCGAAAGCCGCCCTGGGCGCACGACCTTTTTTATCCGAATACCCATCCCCCCCGCAGAGGATGGAAGCCATGGTTGAGCGGCCCGTCAAGGTATGGATTGTGGACGACGACCCATCGTTGCGCTGGGTACTGGAAAAAGCACTAAACCAGGCAGGTATGCAAACTGAAAGCTTTGAACGTGCCGAGCTGCTGCTGGACGCACTTGCGGATGCGGAACCCGACGTATTGATTACCGATATCCGCATGCCGGGCATGGATGGCCTTACCCTGCTGGACCGGCTGACCAGCCGACACCCGATCCTTCCAGTCATCGTAATGACGGCCCACTCTGACCTGGATAATGCCGTGTCTGCTTATCGCGGCGGCGCATTCGAGTATCTCCCAAAACCTTTCGACCTGGATGAAGCGGTAGAGCTGGTCAAAAAGGCGGCCCGGAAAAACGGCGCATCAGAATCGGTTGGGGGCGCAGACGACGGGATACCATCGATGATCGGCCAGGCACCGGCCATGCAGGAGGTTTATCGATCCATAGGTCGCCTCGCCCGCTCCAGTATGACGGTACTAATCACCGGCGAATCGGGCACCGGTAAAGAACTCGTTGCCCGGGCGCTACACGACAACAGTCCACGCGCAGCGAAACCTTTTATCGCGCTTAACACCGCCGCCATCGCATCGGAACTCCTCGAATCGGAATTATTTGGCCACGAACGAGGTTCGTTCACCGGCGCCGATGCAAGACGCATCGGACGCTTCGAACAAGCGCATGGCGGCACGCTGTTTCTCGATGAAATCGGCGACATGTCACCGGAGTTGCAAACGCGCCTGCTGCGCGTACTCGCAGAAAGCGAGTTCTTCAGAGTCGGCGGACAAACCTCGATCAAAGTCGACGTTCGCGTAATCGCCGCGACCAACCAGGACCTGGCGAAAGCAGTCAAAGAAGGCCGCTTTCGCGAGGATCTGTACCATCGCCTCAACGTCATTCGAATTAACACTCCGCCACTTCGCCAGCGCAGGGTCGATATTCCCCTCCTCCTGAGCCATTACCTCGCCGATGCCGCAAAGGAAATCGAAGTTCCCGCGAAATCGCTCAACAGCGAAGCTATGGAATTACTCCAGTCATTCAACTGGCCCGGCAACGTGCGGCAACTGGTAAACGCAACGCGCCGCCTGACAGTTACCGCCCCCGGCGGCATCATCAGCGCCACTGATATCCCGGAGGATCTCGGTGGCACCGGGGCCAGTATCGGCTCGCAACAGGAATGGACCCAACCACTCGCCAGCTGGGCAGAACAACAACTAAGCCAGGATGAAAGCACGCCGCTGCTTGATACGGCGCTGCCGGAGCTCGAACGTACCTTGATTCGGATTGCGTTGAGCCGGTCACAGGGGAGGCGGCAGGATGCGGCGAAGTTACTGGGATGGGGAAGGAATACGCTTACTCGGAAGATTCGGTCTCTCAATATTGAGTGAGTGGTAGTTGGGTTTGTCGCGGGCGGGTGCGGCACAAGGGTGCCCTTTGCGAGATGGCAGCCTTCGTGAAAATGGGGTCGGAGCCGACCCCATTTTCCCTGCGGTCCGCTTTATTCACGCAAACCAACGCCCCGCCCGCAGGCCCCTTGCGAAATACCAGAAACAACGATTGATGACCTTAGAGTACTAGAGACCCAACAAGGTCGGAGACCGACTTCATTTCGTGCTTCGCCAGGTAGTCGGCGATGCCGTCGTTGATTTTAGTGCAGACGAGGGGGTCGTAGAACAACGCGGTGCCAACGCCTACCGTGGATGCGCCGGCGATCATGAATTCAATGGCGTCGTTGGCGGACACTATGCCGCCTTGCCCGATGATGGGAATGTTCAGCGGTCCGGCGACTTCGTAGACCTGGTGAACTTTCAGGAGTGCGATCGGTTTGATGGCGGGGCCGGACAGGCCGCCGCTTACGTTACCGATGATGGGTGTGCGACTATCGGTATCGACGGCCATTCCCATTAATGTGTTGATGACGGCAAGGCCGTCGGCGCCGGCTTCAATGCAGCGCCGGGCGTTTTCCTGGATGTCGGTCTGGTTGGGGGACAGTTTTGCTATCAGCGGCTTGCTGGTCTTTTCCCGGCAGGCGGCGACAACGCGGGCAGACATGTCGGGGTCGTTGCCGAAAGAAACGCCGCCCTCTTTTATGTTCGGGCAGGAGATGTTTATTTCGATGGCATCAATGGGAGAATTGTCGAATCGCTCGGTAACCAGGGCGTAGTCTTCAATCGTCGAGCCGCAGACGTTGGCAATGAAACGTGTTTCTTCGAAATCAAGGCCAGGCAGGATTTGGTCAACGACGACGTCGACGCCGGGGTTTTGCAGACCGATCGCATTCAACATTCCGGCTGGCGTTTCAAAAACACGATGCGGCTTGTTCCCGAGCCGTGGCTCGCGGGTGGTGCCTTTCAGAACAATCGCGCCAACGTCGCGATTGGAAAAGCCATCTATTCGCGTGTACTCCTCGCCGAAGCCAACGCAGCCGGAAAGCAGTACGATGGGCGAGGCCAGCGGCAAACCGCAAAATTCGGTGGCGAGCGGACTGCTGTTTGCGTTTGACGCAACGGACATAAGAAAGGGTTCTTGAAGTTACTGACGATCATGTATTGTACAGCCATCTTCGTAAGGTCGCGCCCCTCACATGTTCAGCATCATTCTGTATGAACCGGAAATTCCGCCCAACACCGGCAACATCATTCGTCTGGTGGCGAACACCGGCATGGCTTTGCACCTTGTGGAACCGCTGGGCTTTGAGCTGGATGAGCCGCGGCTGAAACGAGCCGGTCTCGATTACCGGGAATTCGCTACTGTTCAAACGCATGAAAACCTCGCTGCTTGTTTGCAAACGCTGGGCGATCAACGGGTATTTGCACTCAGCACGCGGGGAAAAACGGCGTACTGCACGCCGCAATATCGTGACGGAGACGCGTTCCTTTTCGGGCCGGAGACGCGCGGGCTTCCCGTCGATATACTTCGGTCATTGCCCGAGCAACAACAGCTTCGCATACCGATGCGGGAAGGCAGTCGCAGCCTCAACCTGTCAAATGCAGTGGCCATAGTTGTCTACGAAGCCTGGCGACAGCTGGAGTTTGCAGGCAGCGCAAAAAACGACCGGAGACAACAGAATGACCAGCAATAAACCACTTTCTTTTTGGCAGAAGCTTTTAGCAACGACAGTCTTGCTGAGCAGTTTTGGCACTGTCAGCGCCGATGCGCCAACGGTTGATCCGACAGAGGATGAAAAATATTTTGGGTCTCCCGAGGAATTCCTGTTTTGGGCGCCGCAACAGCAAGTTGCCGGCTATCGAAACACCGTGAAAATATTTCCGACACGCGTAATCGAAGCCGCAGAGTCGGTTCGCGAGCTGCCAGTCGGCGGTTTGGATCTTGACGAACTTCAATTTGTTTTTAAAGGCAAGCCGCTGACAATTGATGAGTTTCTCAGCCGGCAAAACGTAGCCGGTTTGTTGGTCATCAAGAATGGTGAAATCGCATTCGAGCGCTATCGGCTTGGCAACACTGAGGATAGTATTTGGGTGTCGTTCTCAGTGTCAAAGTCGGTTACGTCGATGTTAGTAGGGGCGGCAATCAGGGACGGCTACATCGAGAGTGTCGACGAGAAAGTCACCGACTATTTGCCGAGGCTCAAGGGATCCTCATACGACCAGTCGAGCATCCGCGACCTGTTGCACATGTCGTCCGGTGTCCGCTGGAATGAGGATTACGCGGATCGGCAGTCGGATCTCAACAGATTGAACAGCGATTCGGATGGATTCACGACACTGCATGTGTATGAGTATTTGCGCCACCTGCCGCGTGATGCAGAGCCTGGAGAGGTCTTCAATTACAACACCGCCGAAACGAACCTCGTCGGTACGCTGTTACGTTCGGCGATTGGCAATAATCTTTCAACTTATCTCCAGGAAAAAATCTGGCAACCGTATGGCATGGAAGCAGATGCAAACTGGATGCTCAGTGAGTCGGGCGGCGGCGAGGCAGGTGGTTGCTGTATTAGTGCGACTCTGCGGGACTACGGCCGGCTGGGCTTGTTTGCGATGGGTGGCGGTCGGCTGGCTGATGGCACAGAAGTGCTTGCCGAGGACTGGATGGAGGAATCGACTCGGCCGTCGAAAGGATATGAGGGCTATGGTTATTTATGGTGGCTGAATGAGGATGGTTCCTTTCGGGCGTCCGGAATTTTCGGTCAGGGCATCTATATCAATTCGGCTGAAGACGTCGTTATAGCGATGCACAGTGCGCGTGCGATTGCGGACAACAAACCCGACTGGGAAATTCAGGATGCGATGTTTAATGCGTGCGTCGAGGCGCTCCGCGAATGACTTCGTAATGACCTGACAGCAGTTGCCTATTCCGCTCCCAGTGCTCGACCCATCAACGAACGTACGGCCTCGTCCGGCGGTACGCCTTCGTAGAGAATGCGGTATATCTCATCACAGATCGGCGTTTCGACGCCGAGTTTGATGGCAACTTCGTGCACAGCTTTGGCCGCAAGCACGCCCTCCACCACCTGCTGAATTTCTTCCTGCGCTTCTTCCACCGTCTTGCCCTTTGCAAGCGCAAGTCCCATTCGGCGGTTACGCGACAGGTTGTCCGTGCAGGTCAGCACGAGATCGCCCATACCGGCGAGGCCCATGAACGTTTCCTGTTTTGCGCCTAACGCGACACCAAGCCGTGTCATTTCTGCAAGCCCGCGATTGATCAACGCTATCCTGGTGTTTGCGCCAAAACCAAGACCGTCCGATAAGCCGGCACCGATTGCAAGCACGTTTTTTATTGCACCGCCGACTTCAACGCCGATCATATCGTCGGAGGTGTATGCCCGAAAGTTACTACCGGACAAGGCTGCCGCAAGATCAGTCGCGAACTCCGGATCGTTTGCCGCGACCGTCATGGCGGTCGGCAGGCAGGCGCCGACCTCTTTCGCGAAGGTCGGTCCGGACAGCACCGCCATGGGCATTTCGGAACCGAGCACTTCCGCGGCTACCTGGTGTGGTAAACGGCCTGTATTGAGCTCGAAGCCCTTGGTGGCCCAGCTTATTCGCTCGTTTCCCTGTAACAGGGGCTTAACCCGGTTCAGGGTGTCGCGAAGCCCGTGGCTCGGTACCGAAATCAGAATATCTCTGACACCCTCAAGACATTCGCTGAGTTCTGTCGTGGCTTTCAGATTATCCGGAAATGCTGCACCGGGCAGGTAACGGGTATTTTCGGCGTCCGCTGCGATTTGTTTCAGTTGCCGGGCATCGCGGCCCCAAATACGAACCGGTCGGCCGCCGCGCGCGAATTGCAGCGCGAGTGCGGTACCCCAAGAGCCGGCCCCGATTACGGCTATTGGGGAAGTGTCCGCCTGTTCGTCAGCAGCTGAAATTAGTGCGTGCCCCCATTGCCTGCGGTAGCTGTATCGCTCGCCGCGCCTCCGGCCGCTTGTTGCTGTGTCTGGCCGAAAAGCGAATCAAAGTTGATGGGCTGCAAGACAAATTCCGGGAAGCCCCCTTTGGCAACCATGTTGGCAATGGTTTCGCGAGCGTAGGGGAACAGTGTGCTCGGGCAAAAGCTGCCAAGCACGGCAGCGAGTTCGTCACCTTCATAGCCGACGATATTGAAAATACCGGCCTGGTGGAGCTCGACAAGAAACAATGTCTTGTCCTCGTGCTTGGTTTCAATTGTCAGCGTGAGAATGACGTCATGGTTATTGTCACCAAGATCACTGTGGGTGCTGCGAAGGTTGAGATTCGTTTTCGGCTCCCAGTCAGATTTCGTGAAGACTGTGGGTGCCTGTGGTGACTCGAAAGAAAAATCTTTGGTATAAACTTTCTGAATCGAGATCTGTTTTTCCTGCTCTGCCATGGTTCTTCCTGTGTTATTTCTGATTGTTGGTCAAATTGACCTGTGTACCCAGTAGTTTATCCAGATCGCCGCTCTCCTCGAGCTCATAAAGCTCATCGAAGCCGCCGATCGGCTGATCGTTGATGAACACCTGTGGGACCGACTTACCACCGCTTCGTTCCTGCATTTCTGCCAGGGCCTCTGCGTTGGTCGATACCAGGATGTCTTCGTAATCGAGTCCCTTTTTCTTCAATAGCATTCGTGCAGCGGTACAGTAACCACAGTACTCAGTGCCGTATATCTCGATTTTAGGCTGATTTCCCATCCGAGGATTTCGCTCCTGACCGGTCAGGACTTTTTTTTGGTTTTCTTTGCGGTTACCACCGGCATGCCCGCCTGCGACCAGCCATTCATGCCGCCTTTCAGGCCGTAGACGCTTTCGACGCCATGCTTGCGAAGAACGTCTATGGCTTTGGTTGATGAGATTCCAGAGTCACACACGGTGATGACGGATCGGGATTTCAGTTTTTCTATTTTTCCGATGTTGGCCTGCAACTCTTCGTACGGAATATTTTTGGCATGAACGATATGCCCGCGAGCAAATGCCTCGGCGCTGCGCAAATCAATCACGACCGCATCCGCGTTAATCAGTTTGACTGCTTCGGGTGCCTCTACATTAATCAGGCCGGCAGCTTTTCGCCGCAGCTCAGTAAACACCAGCAGAAAAAAACTGAAGAAAAGTGCGCTGACCAGCAGCGTGTGATTACCGGCGAATTCGAGGTAGGTATCCATATGATCAGATCAAGTGCGCAGCAGGGTTGCTAGCGCTGAGGTGGTCGAAAAGCGGGAGTATACCAGTGTCGGCGGGTATCTGGCCTGAAAGCGAGAAAAAAGCAGCACAGGCCTTAAGTAGCCACTACACTTCGCAACCATGATGAATCGCCTCTTCATTGGCCTCATACTGGCATTCGCCATGCCCCTGCTGGCACTGCCCGAGAACCCGGAACTCGCGCAGATCAAGGAACGGGAGCTCGAGGCGGTCCGGGAGCAGATTTCAGAGCTCAAGAAGAGCATGGACAGGCGCGCTAACGACCGGGACCGCATTACCGGGGAGCTGCAGGCCGCAGAGGTGCAGATCTCGGAAAGGCGCATCCATCTACAGGAACTTGAGCGGCAGCGGAAGTTCAGCGAGCAAAAAAAGGCAGACCTGGAAGCCAGGCAGGCAACCCAGAAAGCGGCCCTGGCTGAGGAATCGCGCTTGCTCGTGGCGCAGGTTCAGACCGCCTATATGAGCGGCAGCCAGGAGCGTATCAAGCTGCTGTTAAACCAGCACGATCCGGCCACCCTCGGCCGCCTGCTGACCTACTACCGATATTTCAGCGAGTATCGCGGGCAGAATATCGAGGCGGTTTCCACGCTTATCGACGAGCTTGATGTGCTTGAACGCGAAGCTGAGGCTGAGGAGCGCCGCCTTGGCGGCCTGGCTCGAGCTCGCTATGCAGAGTTAGCGGAGCTCAATACAGCGCAGGAGGGTCGTAAAAACCTGTTGGCAAGCCTGAAAACCAGGATCGCAGAAGAAGGCTCGGAAGTGGACAGGCTGGCAGCGCAGGAGCAGGACCTGTCCCGGCTGATCACCGAGTTGACCAGCATACTGTCCGACTACCCCATTAGCTCCGAGGAACCGTTCAGCCGCCTGAAGGGCAAGCTTACCTGGCCCGTTGCAGGGCGGCTCATGCATGATTTTGGCCAGCCGCGAGCGGGCGGTGGACTCAAGTGGAATGGTGTTGTGTTGTTGGCGCCGCGTGGTCGCGAGATTCGGGCCATCTACCACGGCAGGGTCGTCTTTGCGGATTGGCTGGCAGGAATGGGCTTGCTCGTCATCGTCGATCACGGCGAAGGTTATATGTCGCTTTACGGCTATAACGAAACGACGATGAAGCTTGCCGGTGACTGGGTCGCCCCCGGAGACGTTATTGCCACTGTCGGGGAAAGCGGAGGACAACCACAGCCCGCCCTTTACTTTGAGCTGCGAAAAGGTACTGGTGCCGTCAATCCGCGTAGCTGGTTCAACCGTCGTCCCAAAACCTGAGCGGAGCAGATCGGCAGCAATGCCCAATCTGCTGTGTTATGGTCAGGTGGCGCGATAAAAACAACATCAGGTGCGCCGCTTGGAGAGCTGTATGTCTTTGAAAGCCAGAGGAATTCTGGTAGTTACTATCGGTACTGTGCTGGGTCTGAGCCTGTCCCTGGGCAGCGCCTTGCTGAATCAGCGACAACATCCCTTGCCAGAGGATCTGACCTGGGAGCAGGCACGCTTGTTCGCCGAGGTTATGGAGCGCGTCAAGCGGGATTACGTTGACCCAATCGACGACCGGACACTGGTCGAAAGCGCAGTCCGTGGCATGGTGTCTGACCTGGATCGTCATTCCCAGTTTCTTGATGCGGACGAATACGAAGAGATCCGCATTAGTACGACGGGAAGTTACTCCGGTGTCGGCATCGAGGTCAGCACCGTTGATGACTCGATCGTCGTCATCGCACCGATCGACGATACGCCGGCACAGCGGGCAGGCATCCAGAGCGGCGACAAGATCGTCGCGATCGACGGCACCATGGTCAGCATGGAAAACCAAAACCAGATAATCGGCAGGATGCGTGGCCGCGCCGGGACGCAGGTAGTCGTATCAGTCGCACGTGAGGAGATGGAGAGCTGGCTGGTATTCAGCCTGACACGAGAGCTGATCAAAGTTGCTAGCGTGCATCAGGAAGTGCTGGAGCCGGATTTCGGTTACCTGCGCATCAGTCAATTTAATGAAACGACGGCCGATGAGGTTAGTACCGCGATCGACGAGATGATGGATGAAGTGAAAAGCAAAACAGGACAGATGCTTGGCGGTCTTGTGCTTGATCTGCGCAACAATCCGGGCGGGATCCTCGACGCAGCGGTCGAAGTCTCAGACCTGTTTCTTGACTCCGGTGTCATCGTTACCGCCGATGGCCGAACACCGGAATCACGCTTCACGCGCGACGCCAAGCGCGGCGATATCCTGGATGGCGCGGTGATGGTTGTTCTGGTGAACGAAGGCTCTGCATCCGCATCCGAAATCGTTGCCGGTGCTTTGCAGGATCACAATCGTGCCTTGATTCTTGGCACATCGACGTTCGGCAAGGGCCTGGTGCAAACTGTCATGCCATTGTCAAAAGGGCGCGCGATCAAATTGACGACGTCTCGATACTACACGCCATCGGGTGACTCAATTCATGAGGTCGGTATCGAGCCCGATGTATTCATCAAGGGGTCGCCGGAATTTCCGGCCCTGGGTATGAATGCGCAACTTGATCGTCAGCATGATGATCAGCTAACGAAAGCGATCGAGACCTTACGCTACCAGAGAGTGATGCACAGCGACGCCAGCCTGCCCTGACGGCCGGCTTCAGCTGGAGTACATCGCATCAAACAGGATTGACCAGAAAAACGTTTACGAAGCGTTACAACGGAAAGAATAAGGCGAGCGCTATCGCTGGCGTCCTTCTTTTTGTTGTCGCGCTGCAGGCTGAGGCGGCCGGAAAACCGCGCATCGCCATTATCATTGATGATCTCGGATACGCACTGTCGCTTGGCCGGCGCGTCAACGAGCTGCCGGGCCCGATATCTATCGCCGTGTTACCGGCAACACCGCGCGGCAAACTGCTCGCGGAAGAGGCCTATGCAGCTGGCAAAGATGTGCTATTGCATCTTCCGCTCGAGGCGATTCACGAAGACGGCTGGGTGGAGCCGGGTGGTATTTCTCTTGATATGAGTCGTGGCGAATTTTCGCGAACCTTTGCAGAAGACATACGGTCAGTGCCTCACGTGATCGGTGTTAACAGTCATCGTGGCAGCTTGCTGACACAACATCCGGGTCATATGGCCTGGTTGATGGAAGAAATCACCGAGCGCGGAGACCTGATATTCGTGGATAGCTATACTACTCATGAGAGCATTGCTTTGCGGCTCGCACAGGAGTCCGGTGTGCCGGCCGTAAAGCGCGATGTGTTCCTCGACCCGGACCAGTCAAGAGAAACCGTCGTTCGGGAGTTTGCGAGACTAAAGAAGCTTGCCCGACAAAACGGTTTCGCGGTTGGCATCGGGCACCCGTATCCGACGACGATAGAGTTGCTTGAACGGGAGCTGCCGGGACTCGCCGCGGAAGGCATCGAGTTGATCAGCATCAGTGAGCTGGTCCGGCTGAAAACCGGGCGAGCTGATATCGAAACATTTGGACACCGTCAAAAAGAAGGAATCGATGGGCTTCTACGATGAAAAAATTCTGCCGCGTTTCATCAACCTGGCTTGTTCCTCAAAGCCAAGCATGAAGCAGCGCGAAAAGATCGTTCCGCACGCCGCGGGTGATGTCCTCGAAATCGGTTTCGGCAGCGGGCTTAACGTACCCTTTTATGACAAACAAAAAGTTCGGAAGATTTTCGGGCTGGAGCCGTCTGAGGGCATGCGCAAACTCGCTGAAGAAAGAATATCGGAGTCCGGTCTGGATATTGAGCTAATCGATTTACCCGGCGAGGAGATTCCTCTCGAGGCGAATAGTGTGGATACCGTTCTCATCACTTACACACTGTGTACGATCCGGGATGTTGCGGCCGCCCTTGAGGGTATGCGCCGGGTGCTCAAGCCAGGTGGCAAGCTGCTGTTCAGTGAACATGGCAAAGCACCCGATGAGGGCGTAATGCGATGGCAGAATCGCCTGAACCCGGCCTGGCGTAAAATCGGCGGCGGCTGCAACATGAACCGGGATATACCGGCAATAATTCAGGAAGGAGGGTTTCGTATTACCGAGGATGAGCGCAAGTACGTTCCAGGCCCGCGAATCCTCAGCTATACATATTGGGGCAGTGCCGAAGCCGACTGATCGAGCAATTCGGCCGGCGGCGGCTGAACCCGGGCAGCCAAAATCGTTCTATACAGGGATGTCGAGACAAAAAGTATGAAAACCATAATTCGGATCGTATTGGGAATGCTGCTTATTGCGACAGCATCGTCAGCTGTAGCGCAGGATTCTACCGGCACACAGGAAATCACCGAAGTGGCCTGCACCATGCAGTATGATCCTGTGTGCGGAGCAGACGGCAACACCTACAGCAATGACTGCATGGCAGGCGCCGCGGGCGTCGAAGTTGCAACGAGGGGCGAATGCGTTCCACCCGCGCCGATAGAGTGCCGGGACGAATCGGCACCGGTTTGTGGTGCCGATCAGATTACGTATGAAAACGAGTGCCTGGCGAATGCGGCCGGGACAGAGGCACTCTACGCGGGTCCCTGCCCGCAGGACAGTTTCCAATGCCCGGAAGATTTTGACCCGGTGTGCGGAGTTGATGGCATCACCTATTCGAACGCATGCAGGGCTACGGCAGTAGGCATTGAAGTCGAAAAGCTAGGGCCTTGTGAAGACGATGGGTGTCCGGATATATACGAGCCGGTTTGTGGCGTGAATGCCCGTACGTATCAGAATCGCTGCCTGGCGGATCTCGATAGAATTCCGATTCAGCGACGCGGCGCGTGTGATGTCAACAACTGCCCGGAGATTTTCATGCCGGTTTGTACCAGCGACGGCAAAACGTTCTCCAACGCCTGCGAGGCACAGGCAGCGGGTTTCGAAACGGTAATAGAGGGCGCGTGCAACACGCGGGCGTGTCCGACTCTTTATATCCCGGTATGTGGCGCCGACGAAATCACCTATGGCAACGCGTGCCAGGCGGAACGCAATGGAGCGCGAATAGTGCACGCCGGTCTGTGTAAGGCGCAGGGACGCAATTGTCCGCGCGACTATCAACCGGTGTGCGGTATTGATGGCGTAACGTACGAGAACAGATGCCTGCTTGAGAACGCAAGGCAGACCATGGCTTATGCGGGCTCGTGTTTGGGGGACTAAAGAATTACCAACCACATTGGCGGTTGGCATTTTGTTCTTTCAGCCACCCCATCAGCGGTTGGAAATAATTGATGATTGCGGATCCATCCATTTTGCGTGTACCGGTCAGCTTTTCCAGCGTATCCTGCCAGGGCTCGCTCGCGCCCGCTTGTAGCATGGCATTCAATTTGGCGCCGGCCTCTTTGCTGCCGTAGAACGAACATTCATGCAATGGCCCCTCATGACCTGAGATTTCACACAGCGCTTCAAGGAACTGAAACTGCATGATGCGCGCAAGAAAATAACGGGTGTAAGAGACATTGGCCGGAATGTGATACTTCGCACCCGGATCAAAATCCGCTTCGGTTCGTGCAACCGGTGCCGCAATACCCTGGTAGTCTTCGCGCAGCGCCCACCACGCCTTGTTATAGTCGTCCGGCGCAATGTCACCGGAAAAAACAGCCCACCGCCATTCATCAACCAACCTGGCCCACGGCAAAATAGCGATACCCCTCAGGGCGCGTTTCATCTGGTCATTAATTACGGCTTCTTTACTTTGAGAGACCGAATCGATCAGACCGACCTCTTTCAAATAAACCGGCGTCATCGCCATCATTATCGTATCGCCTATCGCCTCATGAAATCCCGAATGCGCCCCCTCCTGAAAGATCGGAAGTTTTTCTTTATAAGCGCGATGATAATAATTGTGTCCAAGCTCGTGATAAATAACCTTGAGCTCCGGATATGTCGGTTTGATGCACATCATTATGCGCGGGTCGTTGCCGCCGTCCATACCCCACGCACTCGGGTGGCAACGCGCATCACGATCGTGTGGTTTACTGAATTGTGAGCGCTCCCAAAAGGTTTCCGGCAACGGATCCAGCCCGAGCGACACATAAAAACTTTCTGCAGATCGAACCATGTCCTGTGGAGAAAACTGTTGTTCAACAAGCGCCGAAGTAACATCGAGGTCCGCAATGCCGGGGTAAGGCTCAGTCATGTCGTAGGTGTTTTCCCAGGTCTGCCCCCACATGTTTCCTAACAGATGTGCAGGTATTGGCTGGTCTAAAGGGACCTTGTCCTCACCATATTGGTTGGCCAGCGTTGCCCGCACATGGCAGTGCAATTCGTCGTACAGAGGCTTGACCTGGTTCCACAGGCGCGAGGTTTCATCCTTGAATTCGGTCGGACTCATATCGTAGCCGGCTCGCCACATCTCACCGAGATCCGCGAAGCCAAGTTCTGCTGCGCCCTCGTTGATAAGTTCGGCGTATCGCCGGTACTTGCTGCGCATCGGTGGTGCGATGGTTCGCCAGCCCGACCACGCGTCCAGCAATTCATCAAAATTACGGCTATTTCCGATAATCTCTTCAAGCTCACCCAGAACCATGCACTCCCGACCGTCCAGTGGACAATATTTTCCGGAGCTGTACATATCAGCTAACGTGGTCGCTAGCTCAATTAACTCCGCACGCCTGGCCTTGTCGCTGGGCGCCGGCGCCGCTGACATTAGCCTCAAGAGATGCAACGCCCGTGCGGTTTCTGGTGACAATTCCCGGCCGGCATACTTAAGTGACTCGGCGATCGTCTTGCTGTTCCATTCTGCGTAGACCTGGTCCTGCTGCGACTTGAGAAACGCCGTGTCCTCGTTAATGTATGTCGCCTGAACCCAATTACTTGTTATTGTGTGCCTATTGAGTTCTTTCAGCTCTTCATTGAAGCGCGCAACAAACTCGTCCGCTGTTTCCGCAGGCGTATGGTCGGATTCGTTATCGCTGACGCAGGAAACCAGAACAAGCGCACAACAACACAAACCGAAAAACCTGAACATCGAACGAGCCTCTGACTTCAGCTAGTGAATACCGCCCATCAATTTTTTTAACGGCTTGGAGAGCACCAGGAATATCAGGCCGGCACCAACGGCTGTCATTACGATCTGCAAGTACTGACCCGGGAATGCTGCAAGATTATCCGGATCAAAATCACCGGCGACCTGGCCCGCAATCAGATTGCCGAGCGCGGCTCCTACGAACCAGATACCCATCATTTGTCCAAGGAAGCGTTTTGGCGCGAGCTTGGTCGTGGCGGACAAACCGACCGGCGAGATCGCCAGTTCGCCGAAGGTATGGAAAAGGTAGGTCAACAGAAGCCAGGTCGGTAGTGCCTGCTCGCCGGAGGCAACAATCTTTGAGGCGATAATCATCATCGAAAAGCCAACGCCCAGCAGAATCAGTCCCAATCCAAACTTGGCGGGCGTTGACGGGTGCAAGTTTCGTTTTCCCAACCAGATCCACATATACGCAAAAAACGGTGCGAACACTATGATGAAAAGAGAGTTAACGGATTGAAACCAGCTTGAGTAAATACTGAGCGAGCCAAAATCAAGTTTTGTGTAGCGGTCGGCGAAGAGATTCAGCGAGCTACCGGCCTGTTCGAAACCGGACCAGAACATGGAGATCCCGAGAAACAGAGCAATGATGACAATGACGCGCTTCCGCTCCACCTCGTCAAGTTTGCCGAAGGCGAATACATATATGAAATAGACCGCGACCATTCCAATGATGACGTAGGTCGTTTTCTGTGAGATGAGAACGGGATCGTAAGTCACGGCGCCGGAAAGCCCGGCGAAAACGAATGCCCCAATTATCCCCAAGCCGATGATCACACCGATCCAGCCGCGTCGTCGGGAAATAGCATCTTTCGCCGGATCGCCGGAGCTTGCCGGGTGAAGCCCGGCGGACCCCAAATGGTGGCGGGTCATCCAGAATTGAATCACGCCGAACAACATTCCGACCCCGGCCGCACCGAAGCCCCAGTGCCAGCCGTAGTTGGGATTTTGCCCCAGACCGCCACAGAGCAGTGGGCCGAGCATGCCGCCCAGGTTGATGCCCATATAGAAAATGGTGAATCCGCTGTCACGGCGATCGTCGTCAATCCCGTACAGCGAGCCGACGATGGTGCTGACATTGGGTTTGAGAAGCCCGGTACCCAATATGACCAGCAGTAATCCAAGGAAAAACGAGTTGGTTCCAGGCAGGGCGAGAACGAACTGGCCGCACATGATCGCAATGCCACCGGCCAGCACCGCGCGCTGAGCGCCCATCAAGCGGTCGGCAATCCAGCCGCCAGGCAGGGCAACCAGGTAAACGGCCGCTGTGTATATCCCGTAAACGGCAGTGGCTGTGACATCGTCAATCGCCAGGCCGCCGTCCTGCATTTGCGACACCATAAAAAGAATCAGAATCGCACGCATTCCGTAATAACTCATGCGTTCCCACATTTCGGTCATGAAAAGAGTAAAAAGACCTCGCGGGTGGCCCAAAAGCTCTTTGCTCGGCGCAGAGTCAGCGGTCGTGGCAGTATCGGTCATAAGATGTCTCTCTTGATTTGGTATGCGGCCTGATGCTCCGCATTAAACACGATTATTGATCGAGCGCAAAATCACGGGCCTCTTCCAGGGGGTTCCGACCGCGAAAACGCAGATAAATCACATGCCTGGACGATCATTCACCGGGTTGCGCTTCGCCTTCAGCCTCGGGCTCTTCGGTTTTCCGGATGAAAAAGCGCGACATAAAAATTCCAAGCTCGAACAGCACGTATACCGGGATGGCCAGTAAAGTCTGGCTGATCACGTCCGGTGGTGTCAGCAACATACCGATCACAAATGCACCCAGAAGGACATAGGGGCGGGCTGCACCGAGTTTTTTTGGTGTTGTCAAGCCAGTCCAGACAACGAGCACGGTCGCTATAGGCACTTCGAATGCCAGTCCGAACGCCAATACGATGGTCGTGATGAAATCGAGATAAAGCGATATGTCCGTCATTACCTCGACCCCTTCGGGGGCGATGCCCGTGAAAAAATTGAACATCAGCGGAAAAACGACGAAGTAGGCAAACGCAACGCCAGCGTAGAACAGCAAAATGCTTGAGATCAGAAGCGGAATGGCGAAATGTTTTTCTTTTAAGTAAAGGCCCGGCGCCACGAACGCCCAGACCTGGTACAGCACAATTGGCATGGCGAGGCATAACGCTGCGAAGAAAGTGAGCTTGAGTGGCGTCAACAACGGTGATGCGACACCCGTCGCGATCAGCGCCTGTCCCGGGAGCACCTCCCGAATTGGCTCGGAGACAAAATAAAATATGTCGCCGGAAAAGGGAAACAACACGAGGAAGACAACGATAACCGCAGCCGCGATCTTGAGCAGCCGACCTCGCAGTTCAACCAGGTGCGACATCAGGGTTCCTTCTGCGAGATCTTCTTTGTTATCGCTGTCCCTGTTTTCGGTATCGTCGCTCAAGATTTGAGTTCTTTTTCTTCATCTGCAGCATCGTTGTTGTCGACCACGGTTTCGGTATCCGTCGTTGCCGTCGCCTCCCCCTCTGAGCCGTCATCCTCATTGACGCCAGTGCCGATGTCCTCTGCATCGTGCGCGGGCGAGAAGGAGTCATCGTCGTCGTTAGCGGGTATGTGGGGGGGGTACCGGCTCGGAGTCAACCGGTTTTGCCGCAGGTGTTTCAGTTCTGGCAAAGACGTCAGGTGTCTTTATATCGTGCGCTTTCTCCAGGTCAAGCTCCTCTTCGAGCTGACGCTTCATGACGCGCGTCATCCGACGAGCCTGACCTATCCAGCCGCCTATCTGATTGGCAATACGCGGCAGCCGTTCCGGGCCGAGAACGATAAGCCCGATAAGAGCCAGAAGGACCCACTCAGATAAGCCAACGCTGGACATGCTTTTACCGAATCAGTCTTCGTTGCTTTTGTTTTTACTTGGCTCTTCAACCGGGGTGTTGTCAAAATCGGCATCCTGAGATTGACTGCTGATCTGCTCGGTCGTTTCTTTATCCGCATCGCTTACAGCAGTGCGGAAACCCTTGACGGCGCTGCCCAAGTCCGATCCCAGCGATCTCAGCCGCTTGGTGCCGAAAATAGCGAGCACGATGACAAGAACAATCAATAACTGAACCGGGCTAATGCCAGAAAACATCTTGCAAACTCCTGGGGCGATGGCCCCTCTCAAAACCGTCACATATGGTGGTCAGACGACCATTCAACACATGATACCGCGTAGGCGGCCACAAAACTGTACTGAGATCACATCAGCAGCGTCTGGCAGCCTGTTGAAAAACCCGGCTTTTCAACAAACTGCTAGGTTTCGAGCCAGAATGTCACGGGCCCATCGTTTACGAGCGATACCTGCATGTTGGCACCAAACTGACCGCAAGCGACCTCGGACAGCCGTCGGGCGCACTCGGCCAGGAATATCGCGAAGTACTCGCGACCCTTATCGGGCGGCGCGGCGCGAGTGAAGCTGGGTCGCGTACCCCTGGTCGTGTCCGCAGCCAGCGTGAATTGAGGCACTGCGAGCAGCTCCAGGCCCTGATCCAGCAGGCTCTCATTCATACGGTCTGCCGCGTCCGGGAATACCCGATAGGTCAGGATCCGTTCAGCCATTCTTGTCACCTGTCGCTGGGTATCCTCAGGCTGTACTGCAATGAACGCGAGCAAACCCCGCCCGATTTCGCCGGTCACTTCACCCTCGACGATGACAGACGCCCTGGTTACCCTTTGAATCAATGCGATCACGTCAGCTGGTTCCTGTTAAAAAGCTGGCCAACCACGGAGTTTATTCGTTCATCGGCGAATAACACCAGCTTCACTAATGATGAAGTCGTGGCAGTCTGTGAATCAAGGACGCCAAGCCGCGAGGCGACGGTGCCGGCGGGCCACGGATGGCGCGGCGTCCCAGGCGGGCGCCGTCCGACCCATGGAGTGGGGGCTCCGGCCCACGTTGACGTAGGCCGGAGCCAATTCGCTGCTAGACTATGCAGCTTTCAACACTCACGACAAGAGACCTTCATGAAAAGACGCGAATTTGTCGGTGGCCTGGCCATGGCCACGGGCGTCGCAGCCTGCGGTGACCGGGCAGAGGACTGTGGCGATGGCGCAGCTCAACCGGGCAAGACGTTCAAGTGGAACATGGTGACGTCGTGGCCACCGGGGTTGCCCGGGCTTGGCGTTGGTGCCGAAAACCTTGCAAAGCGGATCGAGCTGGCGTCTGCCGGTCGCTTGAAGATCAAGGTGTTTGCGGGCGGTGAACTGGTGCCGGCACTCGAAGTCTTTGATGCGGTCAGATCGGGTACCGTGCAAATGGGCCACGATGCGTCTTACTATCACCGTGGAAAAATTCCGGCGGCGCAGTATTTCACCACCACGCCGTTCGGCCTGAACGCCAATGAAATTAGTGCGTGGTTTTACTATGGCGGCGCGCTGGAATTGTGGCATGAGTATTACGAGCAATTCGGCCTGATCGGTTTTCCGGCCGGCCAGACCGGTGTGCAAATGGCTGGCTGGTTCAATAAGGAAATAAACTCCGTCGCCGATCTCCAGGGTCTGAAAATGCGGATTCCCGGTCTTGGCGGAGAAGTCATGCAACGAGCGGGCGTTACGCAAATTACAGTGCCTGCATCCGAGATTTTCACATCACTGCAAACCGGTGCAATCGATGCCGCCGAGTGGGTGGGTCCGTACAATGACGTGTCGCTGGGGCTACACAAAGCAGCCCGTTATTATTACTACCCGGGCTGGCACGAGCCTGGCCCCAGCCTGCAATGCACTATCAACCTGGATGCCTGGAAAGAGTTGCCGGAGGATCTGCAACAGATTGTCCGAACCAGCTGCCAGGCCGCCAGCCTCGATATCCAGGCTGAGTACACGTATGGCAATGCGATGGCGCTGGATCAGCTGTCGCAGGATCCGAACGTGGAACTTCGTGAGCTTCCCGGCGATGTGCTCGACTTGTTGCGGACCTTGTCTGAAGAAGTCATCGCAGAACTCACTGCGAAAAATGACTGGGCAAGGCGTCTGCACGAATCGCTCTCAGACTTTCTCAGGAAATCGGCGGCGTATCAAGAGATCAGCGAGTTCTCCTATCTTGCGAATCGTGCGCGATCAACATGAAGAAAAGTGGTCAGCTAGTTCTTATAAATTTGGTCTGGTAGCCAGGTCGCCAGCTCCGGAAATACCGCGAGGATAATCAGTGCCAGGATCTGAATACCAACAAACGGGATAACGCCACGATAAATCTGTCCGGTCGAGATCTCCGGCGGTGCAACACCGCGAAGGTAAAACAACGCGAAACCGAACGGCGGCGTCAGAAAAGATGTCTGGAGGTTGATGGCGATCATGATGCCAAGCCAAACCGGGTCGAGACCCATGGATAGCAAGACAGGCCCGACAATCGGTACGACGACAAATGTGATTTCAATGAAGTCGAGTACAAAACCAAGTAAAAACATCACCAGCATCACCACCAATACTGCGCCAATAACGCCTCCAGGCAGTGACCCAAGCACAGCCCTTACACCGTCATCACCACCGTAGCCGCGAAACACCAGCGAAAAAACGGAGGCACCGATGAGAATGAGAAACACCATGCTGCTGATGCGTAACGTCCCACGCATGATTTCCCTGAGTCTCTCGAGTGACAGAGATTTCCGCTGCAGCGCGATCAGCAGGGCGCCCATGGCGCCGACGCCCGCAGCTTCCGTAGGCGTTGCGTACCCCCCGAGAATTGAACCGAGTACCGCGAATATCAACACCAGCGGTGGAAACAACGCGCCGATAATTCTGCCGAACGTCAGGTGCTCATCTTCCGACCGGTCATGCTCCGGCATGCTCGTTGGATCAAGCCATGCCTTGATTACGATGTAAGAAACGTAGAGCACCACCAGCAATAATCCCGGTATCAGGGCACCTGCAAACAAGTCACCTACCGAAACTGTATCCGGTGAAAAATTGCCCTGGCTGAGCTGCGCTTGCTGATATGCAGCGGACATGACATCGCCCAGCATTACGAGAATGATTGACGGAGGAATTATTTGCCCGAGAGTACCTGATGCGCAAATAATTCCGGTCGATACTTCCGGCTGGTAGCCGCGCTTTAGCATCGTCGGCAGCGAGAGCAGGCCCATCGTTACAACGGTTGCACCAACGATGCCGGTACTCGCCGCAAGCAACATTCCAACCAGTGTTACCGAAATTCCCAGCCCACCGCGCAGAGAACCGAACAGCGCGCTCAGTGTTTCGAGGAGATCCTCGGCGATACGCGCACGTTCAAGCGTAATGCCCATGAAGACGAACAAAGGCACCGCAATAAAGGTTTCGTTGGTCATGATGCCAAACAATCGGCTTGGCATACCGGACAGAAAAGCGGATTCGAAATTTCCCGACAGGACCCCAAATACCGCAAACAACATCGCGGTGCCACCGAGCGAAAACGCGACCGGAAACCCGGCCAGCAGAAAAACGATAACCGTGACGAAGAGTAAAAGAGCAACCCACTCCATCGTCAGGCGCTTTTGATGGTCTGAACAGAACGCAGCAACATCGACAGGCCTTGCAGCATCACGGTAAACGGCATCAGGATAAGGATGGTCTTGAGCAGGGGCACGGCAGGATATGGTAGTCCGCCGGAATTTCTGGACACTTCGCGAAATTTCCAGGCAGCGATTACGTAGTCATATGATTCGTAGATAAAGAAAATGCATAATGGAGACAGAAAAATCAGTACACCGATTAAATTCACCCAGGCTTTGTGACGCTCGCTCATTTCCCGATAAAAGATGTCCACGCGTACATGACCATCTTCCTGCAAGGTATAGGCAGCGCCGAGCATAAATACGGCAGCATGCATCCAGGTCAATGATTCCTGCAACCAGATAAAACCGGTGTCGAACGCATAGCGCAAAATGACAATCAGAAACGTCACCAATACCATGATGAACGTCAGCCACGCGGCTGCGTGCCCGGTTGCAATGCTGATCTTGTCGATTACCTGGCCAGGTCGATTCGCCATCAGCGACGCCAGAAAGTAGGCGCCAGTAACACCAGCAGAGTGAAGATCTCCAGTCGGCCGAGCAGCATGCCGCCAACAGAAATCCACTTGGCGGTGTCAGTTAGTGACATGAAGCCCGATGCGACGTCGCCGAGACCCGGACCAAGGTTATTCAAAGTCGCTGCAACGGCGGAGAAAGCTGTAACCTGGTTCAGGCCGGTCGCCATCATCGCGATAAGCATCAATACGAAAACGACGACATAGACAGAAAAGAAGCCCCATACCGCATCTACAACCCGGGACGGGACCGCAGTATTACCGAGCTTGACCGGAATTTCTGCGCTCGGGTGCACGAGCCGCGTGATTTCGCGAACGCCCTGTTTGTAGATAAGCAACCAGCGAATGACCTTCATGCCGCCCGCCGTTGATCCTGCCGAGCCACCGATAAAACTCGAAAAAATCAGCAACACAGGAATAGCCGCCGGCCAGGCAGAGAAATTGGCTGTTGAAAATCCGGTGGTTGTGGCAATCGAAACCGCCTGGAACAAGCCATTAATGATGCCATCTGTCACATCTGTATATGTGCCGTACACAAAAAGAGCAGCAACAATGATCACGGACAGCACCATCAGAAAAAGGGCGTATGCCCGAAATTCCTGATCCTTTGAGTAATGTTTGATTGAAATATTACGCCAGGCGAAGAAGTGCAGCGAAAAATTGATGCCAGCCAGGAACATGAACACAACCGTTACGAGGTCGATCGTGCTGCTCTCGAAATAGCCGATACTCATATCGTGGGTAGAAAACCCGCCAATCGCGACGGTCGAAAAAGCGTGGCAGATCGCGTCAAACAAATTCATCCCTGCAACCCAAAACCCAACTGCGCACAGAATCGTAAACGCCAGGTAGACATACCAAAGCGCCTTGGCGGTCTCTGTTATGCGCGGTGTCAGCTTGGTGTCTTTGACTGGTCCCGGAGTTTCCGCACGGTATAGCTGCATGCCGCCGACGCCAAGCATTGGCAATACCGCGACGGCCAATACGATAATTCCCATGCCCCCAAGCCATTGCAGTTGCTGGCGATAGTACAAAATGGATTTCGGCAGGTCGTCGAGGCCGGTAAGAATTGTCGCGCCCGTGGTTGTAAGCCCTGACATCGACTCAAATACCGCATCGGTAAACGTAAGCGCCAGGATGTCGGACAAAAACAAGGGTGCTGCACCAAAGGTGCCCAGTACGATCCAGAACGATGCGACCACCAGGAAACCATCTCTAAGTCGAAGGTCTTTGCGATGGCGCCGCACGGGTAACCATATAAGACAACCGGCGACCAGCGTCATGGCAAACCCTTCCACGAAAGGAGCCCACGCGCCGTCTTTGAATATGATGCTCACAATGACGGGCGGCAGCATGGTGAGGCTGAACATCATCAGCAACAGCCCCAAAATTCGTTGTACGACAGTCCAGTTCAAGCGCCCGTCACCGGTTTATGCGTGAACATCGCGTTCAGACAAACGATACGTCGACTGAGAACAGGTTTTCCAGGTGTTCGATCTTGCGCCTGTCAGTCATGAACAAGATGACATGATCGTCGGTTTCAACAACCGTGTCGTGATGCGCGATAATGACTTGCTCGCCGCGCACGAGAGCAACGATATCGGTACCGCGCGGCAACGGCACATCTTCGATTTTTCTTCCGACGACGCGTGACTCTTCGCGCGACCCATGCGCCACTGCCTCAATCGCCTCTGCGGCTCCCCGCCGAAGTGAGTGAACTTTGACAACATCGCCACGCCGCACATGTGCGAGAAGCGACCCGATGGTGATTTGCTGCGGCGATATTGCGATATCGATGCTGCTGGACTCAACCAGCTCCGCATAGGCGGGACGGTTGATGAGCGCCATGACTTTCTTTGCGCCCAGCCGCTTGGCGAGCATCGAGGAAAGAATATTAGCCTCTTCGGCGTTGGTCAGTCCGCAAAACACATCAACGTTGTCGATGTTTTCTTCGACCAGCAACTCTTCATCCGCAGCGTCACCAACCAGCACGATAGCCTTGTTAAGTTGCTCGGATATGGCCCTGGCGCGGCGTGGGTCGCGCTCGATGATTTTTACCTGGTTGGTATGCTCAAGCGCCAGCGCAAGACGCACACCGATATTGCCGCCACCGGCAATCACGACACGCCGCACCGGATCCTCAAGCTTGCGCATTTCACTCATGAATACGCGAATGTCCTGGCGTGCAGCAATAAAGAAAATTTCATCGTTTTCTTCAATGATCGTGTCGCCGCCGAGCTGCAGCGTTTTGCCATTCCGATAGATTGCGGCGATCCTGGCTTCCGTGTTCGGAATGTGTTCCTTGAGTGCCGAAATCTTCTTGCCAACCAAAAGGCCATCGCGATCAGCGCGGACCCCGACAAGTCGCACCTTGCCGCCGGCAAACTCCAGCACCTGCATCGTGCCGGGATAAAGAATCAGTTGTTCGATGTACTCGCAGACCAGCTGCTCCGGGCTTATGCGTACATCAACCGGAATGGCGTCCTGGGCGAAAAGCTTGTTCGCCCTCATATAATCGGCGGAGCGGATTCGCGCGATCTTGGTCGGTGTGTGATACAGCGTATAAGCGACCTGGCAGGCGATCATGTTGGTTTCGTCGGTGTCGGTCAGCGCAACGATAATGTCAACATCATTCGCGCCGGCGCGATCGAGCACGTCCGGGTGCGCCGCGTGGCCCACGACCGTCCGTATGTCGAGCCGATCCTGCAGTTCGCGAAGAACGTCGGCCCGCGTGTCGATGACGGTAACCTCGTTGGCCTCTTCGCGGGACAAATGATAAGCGGCCGAGGAACCAACCTGGCCGGCGCCGAGAATTAGTATGTTCATTTATTATGTACTCGCCACATCCCCTAACCGCAAGCGTACGCCGCTGCGACCCCATTGTGGATAGTTATTTTACATTAGCAGCCTGTGGAAAAACCCTGTTTTTCGTATGACTTCGTTGAAAAAACCATGGAGGGGTTTTTTCAATAATCTTTCAAGTCAAGATTCGCGTAGCTGAGTACCAACCATTTGGTGCCGGCGTTCTCGAAATTGACTTCAACGCGGGCATGCGCGCCCTGTCCCTCGCAGCTCAGAATCACACCATCGCCGAATTTGGCGTGGCGAACCCGCTGACCGAGTCGCACACCCTGTTCTGCCGCAGCACTCGTTCCACCAGCCCCCCTGCGCGGCCTGGAGATGCTTCGCACGGGTCTGCTGACTTGCACGCGCGGCCGGATCTCCTCGACCAGTTCGTCCGGTATTTCACTAATGAAGCGAGATGGCGGAGAAAAGCTGTCGGAGCCGTGCATCCTCCGCTGTTCGGCATGGGTGAGGTACAGTATCTGTTTGGCACGCGTGATGCCGACGTAACAGAGGCGTCGTTCTTCTTCCAGGCCCGCCGGATCGGCGATTGACCGCTGGTGCGGGAACAGGCCGTCCTCCATGCCACAGAGAAAAACCAGCGGAAATTCGAGTCCCTTGGCCGAATGCATGGTCATTAACTGAACACAGTCTTCCCAGGCATCGGCCTGCCCTTCGCCTGCTTCCAGCGCGGCGTGCGACAGGAAAGCATCCAGTTCTGACATTTCGTCAGCCGGGTCGCGCTCGTAACTTTTTGCCGCGCTGACGAGTTCTTCAAGGTTCTCGATGCGGGTCTCGCCGCGCTCGCCCTTTTCCTTGCGAAAAAACTCGATGAGGCCGCTGGAATGAATCGTATGATCAACTTGTTCATGCAGATCGAGCCCGCTGGTCTCCCTGGCGGCCCGCTCGATGAGATTCAGAAACGAAACAACGGCATTGGAAGCGCGCCCGCTCAATTGATCGCTTGCGATAGCGCCGGCGGCCCGCCACATGGAACAACTGTTTGCGCGAGCGTAGGATCGCATCGCCTCGACGGTCCGCGCACCGATGCCGCGAGTAGGTCGATTTACGACGCGTTCGAATGCACTGTCGTCGTCGCGATTACTTATCAGGCGCAAATACGCGAGTGCGTCCTTGATTTCCTGGCGCTCGAAAAAGCGCAAACCACCGTAAACCCGATAAGGAAGCCCGGCGTTCATCAGCCCTTCTTCAATAACCCGAGATTGTGCGTTCGAGCGATAAAGAACAGCCGATTCGGCACGCAGGTTTCCCTGGTCGCTCCACTCCCGAAGTCGTCCGATAACGAAATCTGCTTCGTCGCGCTCGTTGTATGCGGAATACACTCGAATTGGTTCGCCTTTGCCAACTTCCGTCCAGAGGTTCTTGCCCATGCGCGAGCTGTTGTTCTTTATGACTGCGTTGGCGGCGTCAAGGATGGTTGCAGTCGATCGGTAGTTCTGCTCCAGCTTGACAACGGTTGTGCCGGGGAAGTCCTTCTGAAAGCGCTCAATATGTTCGACCCGCGCACCTCGCCAGCGATAGATCGACTGATCGTCGTCTCCGACTACGAAGGGCACGCCATCTTTTCCGGCGAGCAATCTCAGCCAGGCATACTGGATGGCGTTGGTGTCCTGGAATTCGTCAACTAACAAATGCTTGAATCGTCGCTGATAGTGCTGCAACAGCTCCGGGTTGTCGCGCCACACTTCGTGCGCGCGAAGCAACAGCTCCGCGAAGTCAACCAGTCCGCCACGATCACAAATTTCCTGGTAGCTCGCATAAAAGGCAATAAACTGCCGGCGATTCGGGTCGCCTTCGTCAAGCAGATGTTTCGGGCGCAAGCCCTCGTCTTTCTGCGCATTGATAAAGTACTGGATTTCGCGCGGCACCCAACGGCTGTCATCGACGTCCTGGCCCTTAAGCAGGCGCTTGATGACCCGCAACTGGTCGTCGGAGTCGATGATCTGGAAATTCTGCGGCAGACCGGCCTCCTGCCAGTGGCGGCGCAACAGGCGATGTGCGAGGCCATGAAACGTTCCGATCCACAAGTGATTGACGGGCATGTGAAGCAGCGATTCGATCCTTCCGCGCATTTCGGCCGCCGCCTTGTTCGTGAACGTGACAGCCAGCAGGCTTTGCGGGGAGATACCATTGACGTCGATCAGCCAGGCGGCACGATGGACCAGAACGCGGGTCTTGCCACTGCCGGCACCGGCAATAACAAGCAAAGGCTCAGGCGGTGCAGTTACGGCCTGCCGCTGCGCGTCATTCAGAGACTCCAGTATGGGTGTGACGTCCATGTAAGCAGTGACAAAATCAGGCAGGAAATGGCGGGCTAGTCTAGCAAAGATTGAACGAATGTCAGGAGATACATTTCTCCAGCCGACTGCGAGCCTCTGCGTCACTCAAACCAACTATTTCGACAATCTTCCTGGGGGAGGTACCGCCACGAATAACGGAAACCATCTCAGGTCGGGTTCCCACCGCCTCGGCAATCAGTTTCGCGGCCGCCCTGTTTGCCTTGCCACCCTCGGGAGGCGCTTTCACCCGGACTTTCAGCGAATCGCCGAGCCATCCGGCAATGCAGTTTCTGGAAGAACCGGGGACAACCTTGATTGCCAACCTCATGACGGCAGGAGCAGTGGTTTCTTGCGAAGGAATCTGTTCATTCGATGGCTCAAAACCGAAAAACGACTCCAGCCATCGTTTGCAATTGCCAGAGGACGTCACCGGTGACCGTAAATGCACAGCCAGCAGTGCCGCCGCCGGGGTCGCTTACGCAAAAAAGCGTCGAGCCTGACTTGAGCAGGGTGCCGAATGCGCGTGCTTCCAGGCGGAAGCCAAGGCGATCATTGGGGCGAATCTGCAGGCCGGTACCGATCGAAAACGAGAAAAATGTGTCGCTTTGGAAACCGTCGGTCTTGACGTCGAAATGTGTCGCGCCTGCTGTAAGAGCAAGATACGGTCGGACGAAGTCGCCTTCGCCCTGATACGTGCCACCGGCTTGCAGGTAATGTACATCTATGTCCAGTCGCTCGCTGGCTGTCGCGACACCCGTCAGTTCCGCGTCAGTACTCTGTAGTGAGTACAGGATTTCCCACTGCGTGTTTGCGCCCTCGCGAAAATTGAGAATCAGGCCGAAGTTCGCGGAATCATCGAGACTGACAGATGCATCGGTCTCGATATCATAGAAAGAGCCGCCGAAGCTGTAGGCGCCATAAGGGGTAATTTCAAATCGACCCGGGTCAGACTGGGCGGTTGCCGTGGCCGACAGGAACGTGGCCAGGCAAATCACCAGAACTCGTACCACTATTTGTTCTCCCACAGGACACTGATGGAAATCCGGCTCCTGTTGTACGCGATGCGTGCGTCGTTTGACTGCGCATCCCGGTAGCGATATTCAGTGACAAGCGTCAATTGCGGGGTCAGGTCGAAGGTTGCCAGTACTGATCCAAAAATTCGTTCGAGAGTCTTGCGGCCAGCGGCCGGATTTTGAAAAGCGAAAGCATTTTCATAGTCATAAACCACGAAAGCGCCGGATGCTTCAAGATCAATTCTGTTGCCTATGCGCCAGTGCACTTCGCCACCATAGCTGTTTCTGGCGTAATTGTTGTACCCGACGTGACGGTCTTCGCGGTCTGTATGAATGTAATCCAGGCCGAACCAGATCGACCTCGTGATCCGCTGCCTGGCGGTGACGCCATACTCCAGGTAGTCGTATTTTACCGGTGTGTTGCCTGCGGGCTGTGAACCGTCGAGTTCGAACGATGGCCTCTCGCCGAAATGACGCTTGTACGCGTCGGCCGTGATTCGTATCAGGGAGGTTTTTGTAAACCTGTATTGCGCGTTGACTCCCAGGAGAAAATATTTGTGGTCGTACTGGGGCACTACCTCAGTGTCCTCATAGTCCCAAAGTTGCGCAACTCCCCTGGCGCCAATAGCGAGGCGTTCATGGGACTGCCGGAACGTAAGCTCCGGGCCGTAACGCAAGTAGTTAAATCGATCTTCGATGTCAACGGCATTGACCTCGCGACCACCGCCCGTATCGCGGTCGTAATACACCTCGTCGTGCTGGGCGATGGCGAAAGCGCTATACATTTGGCGCGTTCGGGTTCCTTCGGTTCTCTTGTACTCGGACCCAAAACTCAATTCATGCAAGTGCTCATTACCGTTCGACAGCGCCTTGTCCTGGTAGAAACGGCCGGCAAACCGGTAAGCAGCGAAAAACGATTCGTACTCAAAACTATTAACGGAGTACTTGGTAATCATGCTGACCGGAATATAAAAGCCCGATTGCACCTCCGGCGTGATCAATGGAAGTGCGGGATCGGATTGGTCGATATACGGCTCGCTCGGGCTTCGGAAAACGTTGGTGTCGTAACCGCCGCCAACGCGTGCGCGAAACTTGAAATTGGTTGCTTGTTTTTCCTTCAGCTCTGCTTCGGCGAGCATCACCGCGACGCTTTCTTCCGCCTCCGCCAGTTCGATCTTGTTAATAGCCCTGGCCGCCAGTGAACGAACTTTGCGGTTCCTGTCCTGGTTGCGCGCTTTGCGAAACCATTGCAGCGCTTCGTCGGACTCGCCAAGAGCCCAGGCGTTGAGGCCGAGGTTGTAGTACGACAACGGCTCAAGGTTGTAAGAGCGGCTGGCTTTTTTCAATGACTCGCGCGCCCGAGTGTGCTGTCCGGCCTTGTAGTGCGCGACGCCGGTGTTGTAATCCAGCAGCGCGGTATTCATCCCGGCATCGCGTGCCTGCTGGTAGCGCAGCAGGGCAGCCCAGTAGAGGTCGTCACGGAACAGGCGATTACCGTCCGCAAATAGCTCGTCGGCGGCAAGTGCAAATGCGCTGGTCGGCGTTATCGCCGCCAATATCAGCACGAGCAGCAGGACGGCTTTCTTACGGTGCCCGGGGTGCGATTGCGTGGCTTTAACAGTCAACAAAACTCAGTATCTCCGGCGGCTTCCAGGCCGCTACAACCAGAAGTTCACATAATTCCGACAAAATCGCACGTCTGGCCAATCAAAACTATGACGTAGCGCAAAAAAACCCCCCTAATTGGGAGCAATCAGGGGGATTTCAGGGTTGACGCCGGCCCGTCGGTCGTCCTGATGGCGGGCCGTAGTCAGGTGCTCTTTGAGGGATTACATGACGCCATCGTCATCGTCATCCTCGTCCATCTCGTCATCGTCATCTTCGTCCATCTCGTCATCGTCATCTTCGTCGTCGTCGAAGTCGTCGCCGAAGTCGTCGCCGAAGTCATCATCGACATCCTCGCCGTCTTCGAGGTCATCGCCCTCATTGCCGTCGAAGTCATGACGCTCGTCTTCAAAGTCCTCGTGGCTCTCGAAGCCGTCGTCGGCGTCATCGTCGTCGAACAGGTCATCGTCGCCGTCCCGGTCGTCGTTCATGTCGTCACCACCATCATCAGCTTCATGATCGTCGCCACTTTCGTCGCCTTCGCGGTCGTCATCGAAGTCATCGCCGAAATCGTCACTGCCGCTCTCGTCACCATCCGGTCCGCGCATTTCTGAAACCGCGCCGTCAATATCAGAAATGTCATCGAAAACATCCATCGTGATGTCGTCCAGGTCATCGTTGGCGCCGGAAATAGCTGGGACCAGCGTGAAGCATGTCACTGCCAGAGTGGCCATAAAAAGTCTTAGTTTATTCATCTCAATTACTCCTTGATCAATCTTTCGGCGCAGACATGCATCGTTGCCAAAACCATCACTGCGAAAACAGATCCTAAATTACGATTACCTGAAGACGAAATACGCGATCGTCTTCTCCATGTTTAAGGGTTGCCATCAACTCACCAGCTGTCGGTATGGTTGCGATCAATCGCAGCGGCAGCAGGTTTTTGCCTTTCTTCAGATCGGTGGTCCAGGTGATTTCCCGCTGACCCTCGAAGCCAACCAGCTCAATACCGTCCGGCAGTAGCAGACTTAGTGTCGCGCCATTAAGGACAGTCGTTGACGAAAAAACGAGGTTGACGGTGTGGGGTTCCTCAAGCGCCATCGTTACTGTCGGTATTGCTGAGCCAGAGGAGCCCGAGTGCGGCGCATCAATCAGAACACCACTCAGCAGCCAAATGGCCAGGCCCGCCGCAACAGCGCTGCCAAACCCGGTTATCCATGAACGCTTGTGCTGCCGTTTGAGGCCCTGGCGCTCCGCAGTAATCAACGCTCGATCAAAATAAGTGGCATCGGGTGCAGGCATGCTGAAATCTCCATATTCTCTCAGTGAGTTGCGAAGTCGGCGCTCACGATCGACGAGTTGCTGGCACGCATCACATGATGCGACATGCTGCCGGAGTCGTGCTGTTACAGCTTCCTCCAACGTCTCGTCGACGTAGTCATCGAGGTTCTCTTTTAAGTCTTTGCAGCTCATCATTTTCGTCCTGTTATCGCTTAAACGACCTGGCTCAAAAAAAGGTTCCATCGTTGGCAAGAAGTTCGCGCAAGCGTGCCCGGGCGCGATGCAGCCGGGATTTGATCGTCCCTACCGGGTCCCCGGTAAATGAATGAATTTCCTTAAGTTTATAGCCCTCGGTATCGTGCAGGAGTATGACCAGGCGATGATCCTCACTGAGTTCGGCGAGCGCCCGTTCCAGCCGCATTATGTTATCCAGGCGCTCTGCGTCCTGCTCAGGGCCGGCGTTTCCAGGCAGGGAGTCGACGGAGTCACCGGGTAAGCGGCTTTCCTCGACCATGACCAGCCTCTGGCGAGCGTATTTGCGGCGGTTGTCGATGAAGTGGTTGTACATCACCCGGCTTAGCCAGGAGCCCGCATGATCGATATCGATAAGATCGTCCAGACGAACATAGACTTTCGTCAGGACGTCCTGAAACAGGTCCTCGGCTTCTGCTTTGTTTCCGGCCAGACGAAACGCCAGCCGGTACAGGCGCTCCATGTGTGGCCGTAATAGCTGGTCGAAGCCAGCGCTTTTTGGGTGATCATTTTGATCCATGACAATTCGCCCGGAACCCGAAGACCTCGAGTGTAGTGATCGAAACTCAAATCTCAAGGAACGGTATCGAGGTTTGCCCCGGATGCCGCAACCAGCGGAAGTATTTACTGCGTAACAGGTATCGCAGTAAACGTCCCGATATTATTACCGCCGAGGCGGTGATAATAGTTAAAAAACCCGCTGGCCCCGTCATCGTCGACCTCACCATTGAATATATGATCCACGTTACACATCGACGCGGTGAGATCGACAGTTAGCCAGCGGCCGTGTACCCGGTACGCCGGCTGCAGATCAAATCCGAAATCGTAGTCCAGGTTATCCTCGAGAATTACAGCCTGCTTCCATTCGCCAACATCGCAGGCATCGTCGCTGACACCTTCGCCGGTAAGGCGCAACACCAAATGTCCTATGGACTGTTTTTGTTGATCAAAAACACGAAAATCCCAGGTGCCCGGTTGTTGCCATCGGGCGGGAGTCAGTTGTGCGATCAGGCCGCTGAAATCCGTCTTGCTGTGGGTGCTGCAGCCTGCGAGGCATAAGAGAATAACCGCACTTCTGATATTCAAAGACACTGGCGGATCGGCGATCAGTCAAGAATCAAGCGCATGTCATTATCGAGTCCGGTCATTTCCCAGCGACCGAGCGCGATCGGTATGCTGTCGATAGAGTTCAGCCGGTCGAAAAAATCAGCCAGCCTGAACTCTTTGCCGCGTGCTTCGAGCTGTTTGCTGTAATCGGCCAGCGCTCTTTCCAGCAAATACTTGCCGGTGACGTAACTCGTGCCATAACCAGGCTGGCGAAGATATAGATGCTGCTCGAATATCAATAACTCTTTCTCCGTCTTCATCCAGCCGCGCGGCGTCCATTCCATGTGAACATTGCCAGCCTCCTCCATGGTCATTTCGTTGGCATGAGCGTAGAGGGAGCCCAATCCTCTTGCCGCCCGCTGCGCCAGCATTATCCAGACGATTTCCCGCGCGCGTGGATTGTCGTCATAGAGGCCCGCATGCATGAACATCTCTTCAACGCCGGTTGCCGTGCCTTCATTGCGGCTGTCGAAAATGTTGTAAAGCAATGAACCCTGACGAATGGGGCTGCCATGCGGCTCCTTTTCCATTCGAGCGAGTTCAAACCAGTGATAGAAATGCGTATAGAGCGGGGTTGGGTCGTAATGCGCCGCTATCCAGAAAAAATTGCGAGTCTCCTCCGGTACATATACGCCAAGATGCTGGCGCAGAGCGGTCTCGAAATAGTCCTTGTAGGTAAGGATCTCTTCCTCCTCGAGGAAGCGGAGGAATCGGGCCGCTGATCGCTCGGCCAGCGCGTCGTACTCTTCTGGCGTCGATGCAGCTACCAACGGCGGCAGCTTGCGGTTGCGGTGCTCCTCGAGCTTCAGAGACGACCAGGCCCGGTCCAGCTCACGCTGCAGAAGCCGAACCTCGTCTTCCCACGTCAACGGGACAAGATGAACGTTCTGCTGGTACCAGGTGTAATTATCCTTACCAATGCCGGATGGCCCATTCTTGTTCGTCGATTCCCTTTCGAGCCATGCAATCAAAGCGTCCGTCGCGGCCTGTGCCTCGCCGATCACGCGGGCGAGCTCGTCGTTTTTGCTGCCGCCTGTGAGCTCGGCAATCGTATCCAGGTTTCTGCGCTGGCCGCGAATATCACGGATTCCGGTAATCCACAGGTCGCGCGCATTACCCGTCAGGTTTCTTTGTGCCTGTGACATCAGCGGGGCAATCACACTGAGGTCGGCAATCAGTCGCTCCTCTTCGGCGCCAGTAAGCGGCAATGCGTATGTCCAAAACTCCGTAATTCCGTGGTGCGTCGGCCCCTCGTGGCCCGGCACATCACTTTTGTCCATCCATACGGATTGATAAAAAGCCGGGTCGCGCACCCAGGGCTTCAGTACGCGGTGGTTGAAATCGAAGCCGTTCATTTCAGCGCGCACCAGGTGCCAGTCGACTTTCTGCTCAACCGGCCACAGCGAAGTGTCGATGTTATACAGACGTGCCAGATAGTGCTGCAGTTCGACGTGTCGTTCCGCCGATCGCTCTGCAGTGTAGTCAGGGGCACCGTCCAGCGTCGGCGGGTTTTCGAATTCTCGCCAGTCTTCGAACAGCACCAGTAATTGCGAGTAGTCGTCCGCCGCCAATGCTACATTCAGGGGCAAGAGAAGAAGTACTGTCAGAATCAGCCGCACTGTGAACTCCCGCCATGCGCCGAACCAAAAAGAACGACGCTGCCTAGATACCAATTTGAATAATGTAGTAATGATCCAGTAACAGGGCCGCGAACAGGAACATCAGGTAAGTGATTGAGAACCTGAACATCCGCATCGGTAGCGCCGCGGTGTCATCCTGTTTGAGGCGCAGTGCATACCACAGGAACCTGCCTCCCAGTAACAGTGCCGTTACCAGGTATATCAAACCACTCATGCCGGATAGGTAGGGCATGACTGTTATCAGAATCAGGATGATCGTGTACAGCAGAATGAATCGGCGCGTGTATTCCACCCCGTGCGTCACCGGCAGCATCGGAATGGCGACTTTTGCATATTCATCTTTGCGTGCAATTGCCAGCGCCCAAAAATGCGGTGGTGTCCAGGCGAAAATGATCAAAAACAAAATTAACGCGTCACTGTGCAGTTCGCCGGTTATGGTTATCCAACCCAGAACCGGTGGAGCGGCACCCGCGGCACCTCCGATTACGATGTTCTGTGGCGTCGCGCGTTTCAGGTACATGGTGTAGATCACCGCATAACCGATCAGAGAGGCGAAAGTGAGTACCGCGGTCAACGAATTAACAAGGAACCACAACATCGACATTGATATGACGCATAAGAAACCGGCAAAAGCGAAGGCGCTGGCCACTGTGATTTTGGCCTGCGGCAGGGGCCGGTTACGCGTGCGCGCCATCTGTATATCAATGCGGGCTTCTACCACCTGGTTGACTACGGCTGCTGATGAAGCGGCGAGGCCTATTCCGAGAGTACCGAAAAGCAACAAACCAAGATCCGGCAAGCCTGGGACAGCCAGGAACATACCGACCATCGCTGTGAATACGATCAGCATTACGACGCGTGGTTTCGTCAGTTCATAATAGTCACGAAATGTCGCGGATTTTCTGATGCTGGTAGCGGTCAAGCCGAACTCCTGGTTTCAGCCGATGTGGGAAAGTTTCAGCAGGTGTTTAATGTCACCAACCATTTCTTTCGGGTTGAGATCCGGCGGAAAATACATGACGAGATTGCCAAGCGGGTCGATCAAATAACAACCGCCGCGCTGCAATTCCGCAGGGCGTTTCTTTTCCAGCAGCACGTTCAGGTCTTTGTCAGTCATCGTTATGAGACCCGTATGCTGCTCTTTGAGTGTCACTGTATCGGGCAGAGAATCACCGTGCAAGAAGACTCGCTCGACGCGCCGCATGTCCTTGCCCAGCATCAGCCGGGACTGGCGCAGGCGAACGAGCGCCTGGTCACATTCTTCGTCGCAGATGTAAGCATTCGCGTATAACATAAGCCATTGATTAGATTGTATGTTATGTATTTCAGATTGCGGCAATTCATCGCTGAGGCTGACGATCGGCAACAGCAGCGCACCCTTGTTGGTGCCCGAAACGGGTGCAAGCGAGCTGTCGAAGTAATACATCCAGGCGGCCAGCGCCAGAGGCACCGCGAAGACAGCGGCGATTCCCAATAACTGCAGTCGCCCGAGGGCGGCCTTTTTAGGTTCAACTGTCATTCTCTGACCTGCGCTTTCTGAGGTTCCAGACCATCAGGCTGAGTAATACGATTGCCATGGCGAACCACTGAAACGCATAGCCGTAGTGCGTCGAGGTGCCGGACGGCGGCGGCTTCCAGCGTCGGGCGAAGCCGTCCTTCTGGTCGGAATCAAGCAGCAGTACGTATGGCAACACGTCCCGTCCAAGTTCTGCGGCCGTCTCGTCAACGGTGGGCCAGACGCCAACCCTCGGCCAGCTACCGTGGTCAATAAATGCCTCACCAGGGCGGATACCTACTCGTGGGAGCCTACCGGATTTTCCACGGATAAGACCCTCTGGTTTATCGACTGGAATGGCGGGAAGTTCACGTTCTCCCGGTTTCCTGCCAATCCAGCCACGATTAACCAGGAGCAGCGGCTCGTAAGCGTCGAATTCGAATGGCGTAATCACGTAATAACCAAGCGCACCATCCAAAATGGCGTTTTCGATCAATATCTGCCGGTTGCTCAGATACCGGCCGCGCGACTCGAGAGCCTGAAACGGCTTCGGAACCAGGTCCTCACGAACCTGGACATAGCGCGGATTGTCGAACGCTTGTTGCAGGGCGATTTTTTCCTGTGCGCGATCCAGTTGCCAGAAACCGAGTCGCGCAAACAGCAAGACAAGTACAATACCAACCAGCGGCGGAATGACTTGCTTGAATAAATCCTGTTTGTTGCTGCTTGATTCCATGGGACATTCCGACCGTCAATCTGTTTGGAGATACGATGAAGGCACTTGTGTTATTGATCCTGTTGGCGATCCTGATCAGTCTTGGATCGGGTTTATATTTCTTGATACGAGACCGCGAAGGCTCGCCCCGCCTGCTCAAAGCCCTGATGCTTCGTGTTGGTTTGTCGGCGGCGCTTATTCTTTTCCTGGTGACTTCCTACACAATGGGCTGGATATCACCTTAGGCCGCTGAATTTGGCTACAACCAGTAAACGAATACGTACAAGGCGATCCACACAACGTCTACGAAATGCCAGTACCAGGCGACCGCCTCGAATGCGAAGTGGTTCGTCGCCGTGAAATGTCCTTTCATCACACGCAGCCAGATAATGGTCAGCATTATCGCGCCGAGCGTGACATGCATCCCATGGAATCCGGTCAGCATGAAAAAGGTAGAGCCATAGATGCCCGTGGATAGCTTCAGATTCATTTCCTGATAGGCGTGTATGTACTCGACACCCTGCAAATACACGAACACGAAACCAAGCAAGAATGTCGCTGCCAGGAAAGTTTTCAACACGGCACGCCGGCCACTGAGCAGCGCGTGATGCGCAATCGTTACGGTGATACTGCTGGTCATCAGGATCGCTGTATTGATCAACGGCAACCCAAAAGGCGCCATAGCCACGAAGTCGCCACCAATATTTCCAGGACCATTAGTCGGCCAGGTGCTTTCGAACCCTTCCCAGAGAAGCAGGTTAGTGAAAAAATTGTTGCTGCCGCCCCCCAACCAGGGAACAGACATGTTTCTGAAATAAAACAGCGCGCCGAAAAACGCCGAGAAAAACATGACTTCCGAAAAAATAAACCAGAACATGCCCATTCGAAACGAGCCGTCGACCTTCTTGTTGTATGCGCCGCCCTCGCTTTCGCTGATTACGGTGCCGAACCAGCCGATCAGCATAAAGACCAGAACCAGCAGGCCGGTGATAAATACCCAATAGGCGGGGTTATTGCCGTTAAGCCAGCTTGAGACGCCTACGACGGTAAGCAGCAGGCCGATGGATCCGACGATGGGCCAATGGCTGCTTTCTGGTACGTAATAGTGTTGATCGTTCGACATGATAAGTTCCGGTCAAATAAATTCAGTGCGAGGAATGTGCGCCACTGTCTGCGTTATATGCTTCTCTCGCGGTATCAAAAAATGTGTAAGAAAGAGTAATCGTGTCGATGTATTCGGGCAGATCTGAATCGACCACGAATCGAACTGGCATATCGCGACTTTCGTATGCATCAAAATCCTGAGTAGTAAAACAAAAACATTCAAGCTTCTTGAAATACTTTGCTGCCTGTGCCGGCGCGATGCTAGGGACCGCCTGCGCAGTCATGTGATGATTTGCCAGGTTGCGGGCAGAAAACGTCGTTTCGTAAATCGCACCCGGGTGGATTGACATAGAATCAACAGACGAACTGAATTCCCATGGCGCATACTGGTTAACAGTAGTGTCAAATTCGAGCCGAATCGTCCGACTCAGCTTCACACCATCCGCAACGTGACTTTCAACAGAGGCAGCAGTCTTGTTGGTCTTTCCGCCAAGCCCGGTCACCTCGCAAAAAGCGTTGTAAATCGGCACCATCAGGAATCCGAAACCAAACATCGCGATCGTAAGCACCAGCAAGCGCAGCACCAATGTGCTCGATTCGGTTCTTTTATTGTTTTGCTCTGTCACGACTTATGCCCGTAATACGCTTTGTAGAATAAACACGAGATAAAATGCCACCGCCAGTGCGCCGAGGATCAAGGCAGTCTTGCGTATGCTCTTGCTCTTGCGGGGGGGTGTTTCATCCCGGGTCATGAGAAGGCTTCGTCCCCGCCAACCTCCGGCGGTTCCGCAAACGTGTGAAATGGCGCCGGTGACGGCACTGTCCACTCCAGCCCCTTCGGATTGTCCCATACTTCCTGCGTAGCGGTTTCGCCGGCTCCGCGAGCGCAGCGAATGACGATGTACACAAACAGAAGCTGTGACAGACCGAAGCCAATGGCACCGATACTTGCGTACATGTTGAAGTCGGCAAACTGCGTCGAGTAGTCGGGAATACGCCGGGGCATGCCCGCAAGACCAAGGAAATGCATCGGGAAAAAGGTCAGGTTGACGAAAATTGTCGACATCCAGAAATGCAGCTTGCCGAGTTTCTCGTCATACATGTTGCCCGTCAACTTCGGCAGCCAGTAATACACGCCCGCCATCAAGGCGAAAACAGACCCCGGTACAAGTACATAATGAAAGTGCGCGACGACGAAATAGGAATCGTGATACTGAATATCAGCGGGTACCAACGCCAGCATCAAGCCCGAGAAGCCGCCAATGGTGAACAGAAATACGAAAGCCAGCGAAAACAGCATGGGCGTCTCGAACGTCATCGCCCCCTTCCACATCGTTGCTACCCAGTTAAAAATTTTCACACCGGTTGGGACGGCAATGAGCATAGTTGCGAACATGAAAAACAACTGGCCGGTCAGGGGCATGCCGGTCGTAAACATGTGGTGCGCCCAAACGATGAACGAGAGAAACGCGATACTCGCTGCCGCATAAACCATGGAATCATGGCCAAACAAAGGTTTGCGCGAAAACGTGGGAATGATTTCAGAGACGACGCCAAACGCCGGCAGGATCATGATGTAAACCTCGGGGTGACCGAAGAACCAGAATATGTGCTGGAACATGACCGGATCACCGCCACCGGCAGCAAGGAAAAAGCTGGTACCAAAGAAGCGGTCGGTAAGAAGCATCGTTACCGCACCAGCAAAAACGGGCATGACGGCGATCAACAGGTACGCCGTGATCAGCCAGGTCCAGACGAACATCGGCATGGCCAACAGGGTCATGGTGGGTGCACGCAGGTTCAATATGGTAACGATAATGTTGATCGCTCCCATGATCGAAGAGATACCCAGCAGGTGGACTGAGAAAATCAGGAACGGAAAGGCATCACCGGTTTGCAATACCAGCGGCGGGTACATCGTCCAGCCACTGGCAGGTGCGCCGCCCGGCATTAACAGGGTTGACGCGAGGATGCCGAAGGCGACCGGCAGGATCCAGAAAGACCAGTTGTTCATGCGTGGCAATGCCATGTCAGGTGCGCCGATCATCATCGGTATCATCCAGTTGGCGAGACCGACAAAGGCCGGCATGACTGCGCCAAAAACCATGATAAGCGCGTGCATGGTGGTCATCTGATTAAAGAATTCCGGGTGAACAAACTGCAGTCCGGGCGCGAACAACTCCGTTCGAATAACCAGCGCCATTATGCCGCCGATAAAAAACATCACCAGGCTCAACACCAGGTACATCGTGCCGATATCTTTGTGGTTGGTTGCAAAAAGCCAGCGCTTTATGCCCTTGGCGGGGCCATGATGATCTTCATGTTCGGCGTGGGCGTCCGCGGTTATGGTTGCACTACTCATTCTTCGGTCTCCATCGGTCAACAACCGGTCAGGTTGTCACCGAGATAGTGTTAATTCGCTGCCAGCTTGCTCGCGTCTTTTTTCTGTGAGGCCAACCAGGCCTGATACTCTTCTTCTTCGACTATGTCGACGACCACAGGCATGTATCCATGATCCGTGCCGCATAGCTCTGCGCACTGGCCGCGGAAGGTGCCGGTCTCGTTGGCGCGGAACCAGGCCTCGTTCATAAAGCCCGGTATGGCGTCCTTCTTAATCGCGAACTCGGGTACCCACCAGGCGTGAATCACATCGTTTGACGTTATTAGCACGCGCACCTTTGCATCTTTCGGCAGCACCAGGCGGTTATCAACTTCCAGCAAATAATTGTCTACCGTGAAAGGGTCGATCCCGGAGTCCTTACGGCGGGCGTCGACACTGGTGCGTGCAAGGCCGCTGTAGAAAGAGACATCTTCACCCTTGTAGTCGTAATGCCATTTCCACTGATAGGCTGTTATCACGATCGTCAGGTCAGGGCTGCGGGAGTCTTCGAGCTTGATCAGCGTCTCTGCGGACGGCACCACCAGGATGAACAGAATGATCAGGGGAATAACCGTCCAGATGATTTCCGCGGAAGTGCTATGAGTAAATTTCGCCGGTTCGACATTCAGCGATTTTCGATGCTTGATCAGGGAATAAATCATTACACCGAACACCAGCACGCCAATCGCGCAGCACCAGTAAAAAACCTGCATATGCAGGCTGTAGGTCTCGGCACTGAGATCAGTCACGCCCCTCGGCATGTTGAGGGCCCAGTCAGCGCTGGCAGTGCCCGCTGCGAGCAGGCCCGCAACGCTAAGACACATGTTTCGAATCATTGAGATCACCTGGCGGCGTCGATACACCGCTTCGTTAAATTATCGGGTAGCAACACGGGCGCTGATCGCGCCACGACTCCGGCTTTCACCTCGCAGTGAAAAATCCGGCGAACCTTTGCTGCTCTTCAAACGATTTGGCCGTCGAAAAGCCCGCGAAGTTTACTGAAACCTGTGCGCGCATGCAATCCCCCTGCTTCGGATTCGGAGACAATAAGCACTTATAAAACAGCGCCTTAGAGGCCTAAATATCGTTTGAGAATGAGTCTAAATCGTAACACGGTCGCGCTAATTGCGCCGTCGGCCGATATCCCCAGGCGCAAATCGAAATTCACCGGGGGTCGCGGGCGCCCCTCTGCCGAACGCGTGGCCGTAAACGAGCTCCAGTTTGAGCTCGATCACACCGTCGGTAGCCATCAAGCGCATCTGCTCACGAAACCTGGCAAGCCGTCCTTTGCCTGTGAGGGTGTGGCGCCGCTCATGGAGGCTGTTCCGCGCTCCGGCCGCAGTCAGATCTGCGAGAATTGATTCGATGTTGCGATAGGTCACTGACAGGTAGTCGACATCCAGAACCGGGTCGCTCAGTCCGGCACGCATGATGGCGTCGCCGAGATTGTGCATGTCCGCGAAATGATGCACATGCAAGCCATCGTCCACGCTTCTCCACGCGTCGCGAATTTCGGCCAGAGAGTCGGGCCCAAGGGTTGAAAACAGGAATACGCCATCACGGCGGAGTACTCGCGCAACTTCATTGAGACAGGGAGGCAGATCGTCGATCCACGGCAACAGCATGTTGGCGAAAAGATAATCGACACTGCCCGTCGCCAGTGGCAGCTGCCGGGCGTCGGCCTGTAGTTCACGCACCTTCGAAAACCAGCCACGGGACTGCCGTGCGCCCTTGAGCATCTGGGCGGACAGATCGATACTGACAATGCGTGCCCCTGGAAATTGCCTGGAAAGCTGCCTGCTGCCAGCACCAAGTGCGCTGCCCAGGTCCACAACATACTCTGGCTGAACGGCAATCGGCTGTAATCGCTGCATCAGACCTCTCGCTGCAGTCCTGTGAACGAAATCAGCGCCGGCAAATTCCGCCGCGGCGCGATCGAAATTTGATCGAACATGCACAGGATTCAGCTTACCGGGGATCACAACAGTCATAAGAGCAAAACGCTACCGAAGAGCGCCCATGGTCCTGCATGGAACAGGTTGAACGCAAACCGGCCAAACGCAGGATATTTGCTGATGGCTTCGCTGCAACAACCCGCCCACGATACTCAGGATGAAAAACCCGTGGTCAAAAAGAATGCTGGACCTGGTATTTCCGCCTTTGTGCGTATTTTGTTCGCTGCCCTGCAAGCTGGAAGCCTGTTGCGACAGGTGCAAAGAACTTCTTCCAAAGAACGCACTCGCGTGCAAGCGCTGCGCAGCCCCAATGGCGACAGGAACAGACAGCAATTGCGCCAGGTGCCAGCTGCGGCAACCCCCATTTGCTGCTGCGGCGGCGCCGCTCAGGTATGAGTTTCCCGTCGACACGGCAATAAAGTCGCTCAAGTTCAGGCGAAACCTCTACTATCTGCCAGTGTTCGACATGTTGCTGCGTGAGATGTTGCAGCAGCTTGACGACGTGGACAGCCTGGTACCGGTGCCACTGCACCGATGGCGCCAGGCCTTGCGTGGATTCAACCAATCCGTGGAGCTGGGGGAATTCATCAGTCGTCGCAGCGGGCTGCCTCTGGTACAAAACGTTACGCGGAGCCGCCCCACAAAAACGCAAAGCGGACTCACCGCAGAAGAACGAAAACAAAATCTGCATGACGCGTTCACGGTTTCCGGCCACTTGCGATCACGTAAACCGCTGATAATCGACGATGTCATGACGACCGGGGAAACCTGCAGCCAGCTTGCAACGACGCTGTTGTCTTCCGGTGCCGAACGCGTATACGTGCTCACGATCGCACGAGCGCAGCACCCTGATTAGGCAGCTGCGATCATGTCGCCGACGTCGGATTGAAAGTGTAATGCAGCACGATACCGACGAAAATAACCATGCCGATATAGTGGTTATTAAGAAAAGCCTTGAAGCATCCGTCGCGTGATCGTTCGCGAGCGAGCCACTGGTGATACAGCATAAGCAACCCGGCAAGCCCGATTGATGCGTAATACCAGAAGCCGAGCTCGGCCATGCCACCCACAAAAAACAGACCTGCCAGCATCAGCACCTGCAAGCCACCGATAATAAACAAGTCGGTTTCACCGAATAAAATCGCCGTCGACTTCACGCCCAACTTGATGTCGTCCTCGCGATCTACCATCGCGTAAAAGGTGTCGTAGATGGTGGCCCATATCAGGGCGCAGCCAAATAACAGCCAGCCAAGCTGGGATGCTGACCCTGTCTGTGCCGCAAACGCCATCGGCACGGCCCAGCCAAATGCTGCACCCAACACGAACTGCGGAATAGATATGAAGCGCTTGATGAACGGATAGGCAATCGTTAGCACCGCCGCAACAACCGCAAGAATCTGCGCGGGGCGGTTCAGCAGCGTGGCCAGTCCCACGGCGATCAGCGCAAGTGCAGCAAACAGAGTCAGGGCTTCAAACGGTGCAACCGCTCCCGATGCGATTGGCCGCAGCCGGGTGCGCTCGACATACGGATCAATATGCCGGTCCGCATAATCATTAAGCACGCAACCCGCGGAACGCATGACAATCACACCAAGAACGAACACAACAAAAACGCCAGCATCCGGATGACCTTCACCGGCAAGCCATAACGCCCACAACGTTGGCCACAACAAAAGCCAGATGCCGATAGGCTGGTCGAGCCGCATCAACTGCGCATAAATCCGCAACTGCGCGAAGAAGTTTTGCAGGGCGGTAGGGACGGGCTTACTGAATGCCATCGGTATTTGCTGCGAGGGGTAAAACCACAGACGACAAAATAACAGATTCCAATACCGCTTTGTTGCTGTCTGTGGGTCAGACTTTGCCATAGCGTGCGCTGTCGCCCGCCCAGCGGCGGATAATTTCGGGAATCCTGTCGTCCCCAGCCAGACGGAGGCTTTCCGCCGCCATCTGGACGCCAGGCATGAGCGCGGCGTCACGCAGCAGGTCAGCGACACGGTATTGAGGCAGGCCCGTCTGCCGGGTGCCCAGCAATTCGCCGGGCCCGCGCAATTCGAGATCACGTTGCGCGACCTGAAATCCGTCGTTCGTATCACGCAATACCGCAAGTCGATTCTTCGCGAGCTGTCCAAGCGGCGGCTTGAACAACAAGACGCAATTGCTTTGCAGAGAACCGCGACCGACCCTTCCCCGAAGCTGGTGCAGTTGTGATAATCCCATGCGCTCGGCGTTTTCAATGATCATAAGACTCGCATTGGGTACGTCGACGCCGACTTCTATGACCGTGGTTGCGACCAGAACCTTGATCCGGCCATCCTTGAACGCATTCATAACCAGGTCTTTGGCCGGTGCTTTCATCCTGCCGTGTACCAGGCCTACCGCAAGGTCAGGGACAGCCTCCTTTAGCATCTCAAAGCTGGCCTCTGCTGCCTGGTAGTCGAGAACATCGGATTCCTCAATCAGGGGGCATACCCAATATGCTTGCTGACCCTCATTGCAGGCACGGCGCACTCGCTCTATTACCTCGCCTCGCCGCGTGTCCGGCATGGCAACCGTTTGCACCGGCTGCCGGCCGGGTGGCAATTCATCAATCACCGATGTATCAAGATCGGCGTAGGCCGCCATCGCCAGTGTGCGTGGAATAGGTGTTGCCGTCATAACCAACTGATGCGGGTGAGTACCGGATTCGACTCCTTTATCGCGAAGAGCCATGCGTTGATGTACGCCAAACTTGTGTTGTTCATCGATCACAACGAGCCCGAGATCCCTGAACTGGACGCCCTCCTGGAATAAGGCATGCGTCCCGATCACAAGTGACGCCTCGCCGCTTTTTATGGCCTCGAGAGATTCACGTCTTTCGGCCTTACGCTGACTGCCGCTTAACCACGCCGGTTTGATACCAAGATCACGAAACCAGCCACAGAAATTTCGGTAATGTTGCTCTGCCAGTAACTCGGTGGGTGCCATGACGGCAGCCTGCACATTGCTGCCAATTGCCCGCAGACAGGCAATGGCCGCAACCACGGTTTTGCCTGAACCGACATCGCCCTGCACGAGTCGCATCATCGGATGAGCCATGCCGAGGTCGCTGCTGATTTCCGCAACAACGCGATTTTGTGCAGTGGTCAGGGCAAAGGGCAGGTCGTCGACAAATCTTTTGACAAGCGATGTGCCACGGGTCAATGCAATCGCATCCTGTTTGCGCGCCAGCGCCCGAAGATTTCGCAGGCTCAGGTAGTGGCCCAGCAACTCCTCGAAAGCAAGGCGCTGCTGACACGGGTGCCGACCGGACAGCAGGCTCTCAAGATCCGCATCCGTTGGCGGTTGATGCAGGTAAGTCAGCGCCTCGGGAAGTGTTGGCATTTTCAGTTCCGACCGGACATCGTCGGGCAACAATTCGGGCGGCGGTGCTTTTTGCATGAGCGTCATGGCTTGCGCGACCAGGTTTCTCAAGCGGCCCTGTTGCACGCCCTCGGTCGCCGGATAAACCGGCGTCAAAGTATCGCTTTTCACCGTTTGCTGCTGCGGGCGCAGGATACGGTATTCCGGGTGCACAATCTCAAGGCCGCCGGATCCGGCGCGAATGTCCCCATAAACACTAATCCTGGCGCCGCTTACGAACTGCGCCTGCTGCGCCCGCGAGAAGTAGAAAAAGCGCAGCGTAATCTGACCGGTTCCATCGCTGATGCGCACCAACAGGCTACGCCGACCGCGAAAAACCGCTTCAGCAAGCAGCACCTCCCCCTCCAGGAGGCAGCGATCGCCCACTTTCAGCGCACCGATTGCGACCAGGTTGCTACGATCCTCGTATCTCAGGGGCAGCAGGAAAAGAAGGTCTTCGATGCGGTAGAGGTTGAGTCGCTCGAGCTTTCCGGCAAGTGCCGGACCGACACCTCTTAGCGCCGTCAGCCTGGAACGCAGATTGGAGTCGCGGTCTTGCACCAGCAGGCATCAGCGCCCGAGACCCGCCTCGGCCTCTATATCGGTTCCTTTCGGCAGCGAGGCAACGCCCACTGCCGCACGCGCCGGGTAAGGCTGGTCGAAATAATCCGCCATAACCGTATTGACGGTGGCGAAGTTGGCGAGGTCGGTCAGAAATACATTCACCTTAATAACCTGGTTCATTGAGCCGCCTGCGGCTTCGACAACAGCCTTCAGGTTTTCGAACACCTGGCGCGCGCGGTCTTCAAATCTACCTTCAAGCAATTCCATCGTGGCAGGGTCAAGTGGAATCTGTCCTGACAGAAACACGAGGTTGCCGTGTCGCACAGCTTGCGAATAGGTTCCGATTGCCGAAGGCGCGCTCTCGGTTTGTATTATTGTCTTGCTCAAGGTTTTCTCCGAAGTTCAGGCACAGTCGCGTGCAACGCGAATTACGTTCTTCATCTTGCGCACGTTGCGCATGATACGCGCGAGATGCGTTCTGTCTTTGACCTGCAGTAGAAAGGTCAGGATCGTGCAGTCGTCCTGCCGATCGAGTACTGCAACTTGTTCAATATTCGAATCGGAGTCTGCAATGGTTGCCGCGACCTCTGCCAACACACCGGTTTTGTTAACCGTATCAACCTGTATCTGGCTTGAGAAGTCACGGTCAATTTCCTTCTCCCAGCTGACATTGATCCACTTCTCCGGTTGCTTGCGAAAGTTGATCAGGTTGCCACAGGTATTGCGATGGATAACAACGCCACGCCCAGCACTCAGGTAACCCATCACATCGTCACCGGGAATGGGGTAACAACACTTGCCATAACTCACAACCATGCCTTCCGTGCCCGCAATCACAAGGCTGGATTCCTTGTCCGTGGCGCCCTCTTCATTCATGCCGACTAAAAAACGAGCAGTTAACGGCGCCAGTCGCTCGCCCAGGCCGATCTGCGCAAAAAGTTGCGCCGTGTTTACGAGTTCGAGTTCTTCGAGCGCTGAGTGCATTCTTACCTTGCCAACCTTGCGAAGCGACGAGTCCAGGTCCTTTAAAGAGCGATCCAGCAGGCGCTTGCCCAGATCCGCCGACTCGCTGGTGCGCATGTTCTTCATGTAATGACGGATCGCCGAGCGTGCCTTGGCTGTAACGACAAACGTCACCCAGTTCGGATTTGGTTTGGCACCACGTGCAGTAACAATTTCCACTGTCTGACTGTTTTGCAATTGTGTTCTCAACGGCACCAGGTTGCGATCAATTTTGGCTGCGACGCAGCGATTGCCAACGTCGGTATGTACGGCGTAGGCAAAGTCGACGGTTGTTGCGCCCTTCGGCAGCGGCATGATTTCACCTTTCGGTGTAAACACGTAAATTTTGTCTGGAAACAAATCGACCTTGACGCTTTCCAGGAACTCTTCAGAAGTGCCGGACTCCTGAATTTCCACCAGGTTTGAAAGCCATTCGCGCGCGCGGCGTTGCGGTGTCGCTGACGATTTATCTTCAGCCTTGTACTGCCAGTGTGCTGCTACGCCGGACTCGGCAACACGATCCATTTCAACCGTTCGAATCTGTACTTCGAGCGGCAGTCCCTTGGGACCGAATAAAGTGGTGTGCAAAGACTGATATCCGTTGAGCCGCGGAATAGCGATGTAGTCCTTAAATCGGCCTGGCATTGGTTTGTACAGATTGTGGACCAGGCCGAGCACCTGGTAGCAGGTATTTACGTCGTCGACGGTGATGCGAAAACCATACACATCAACAATGTCTTTCAACGACCTTTTTTTCTCGGCCATTTTCTTGTAAATGCTGTAGATATGTTTTTCCCGACCAATCACGTTGCCAGTGATGCCGTCTTCAGCCATAGCGCCTTCAATTCGTTCGGTGATTTTTTTCAGGTTCTGTCGTTGGCTGCCGCGGCTGCGTTTCATTGCTTTTTCGAGCACTCTGTAACGAAACGGATACAGGTAGCGCAGGCCAAGATCCTCGAGGCTGACTTTGAGGTGGTTCATGCCGAGGCGGTTGGCTATTGGCGCATATATTTCCAGTGTTTCCCTGGCGATACGCGCCTGTTTTCTGCGAGGCATGGCCTCCATCGTCCGCATGTTGTGCAAGCGATCAGCGAGTTTTACGAGAATGACCCGAATATCCTCGATCATCGCGAGCATCATTTTGCGAAAGCTTTCCGCCTGCGCCTCGGCCTTGTTCGTGAACTGCATCTGGTCGAGCTTGCTGACGCCGTCAACAAGCGTCGCGACTTCGGAGCCAAACTGCTCTTCAAGCTCGCTGATCGGCGTTTCGGTGTCTTCGATGACATCGTGCAGGATCGCCGCCGTTATGGCCTGAGAATCCATATGCATGTCTGCAAGACTCTGGGCAACGGCCACCGGATGAGAAATGTACGGCTCACCCGACATTCTTTTCTGGCCCTGGTGCGCCAGCGCGCCGAATTCGTAGGCACGGGCAACGGGCTCGATTTGCTCGGGTGTCATATAGGACTCGAGCGTCTCAATCAGGCGCTTCAGCCCGCTGTCGTGTCTCGATGAAGCGCCGGGCAGGCGCGCCAGGATTGATGCTGCGTAGTCCATATGCTCCGATCTTATCCCAATTCGCCGCTGCTGCGGGCTTACGGCCGGATGCGAACAATTCGGCTCACTTGGCTGCAAGTGGGCGAATCAGGTGAAGCTATGGGGTCTGATCGGTCTGCTAGTCGCCGATCGTGATGCCGCGCATGGGCAAAACATCGTCTGTCGGTTCGGGCTGCATGAATTCCTCGGGAGTAGGGATCTCGACTTCCTCAAGAATTGCAGGGGTGATGTGCCCTTCCGCGATTTCACGAAGCGCTATGACAGTAGGCTTGTCATTCTCCCGGTCGACCATGGGTTCAGCGCCATGCGCAATTCGCCTGGCACGTTTGGCCGCAACCAGCACCATTTCGAAAATATTTTCGATGTTATGCACGCAGTCTTCGACCGTAATTCTGGCCATCTGTCATTCACTCCAGTGTATTTCAGGGCAGGATGTTCACCCGAGCCGACCAGTATAAGCCAGCTACGAGTCGGATTGGAAGCCTTTGCGGGCGTTTGTCAGGGGCGGATCACCTTTAATACGGCCGAGTTCAGGGTGGAATTGCCGACCCGATTTGCCTCGCCGCCGCCCGTCAGCACAGCCTCCAGTTGATTCACCGCCTGGTCAAGATCGTCGTTGATAATGGCGAAGTCGAATTCGCTCCAGTGTGACATGTCACCGAGGGCATCGCTGAGGCGTCTCGCGATGACTTCGTCTGAATCCGTTTTCCTGTCTCTGAGACGACGCTCCAGCTCCGTCACCGACGGTGGCAATATGAAAACGGAAAGAGCATCGGGCATCGACTCGCGAACTTGTTGAGCACCTTGCCAGTCGATCTCCAGAACCACGCTGCGGCCATCCCTCAGATGCTCCTCGACTTGTGAGCGGCTGGTGCCATAGTAGTTGTCAAACACCAGCGCCGATTCCAGTAGCTGATTGCCCTTTTGCAGCCGGACGAACTCATCGGGCTCGACAAAGAAATAATCGCGACCTTCTTCTTCGTTCACCCGTCGCTTTCGCGTGGTGTAGGAAATCGAAAACTTCAAATCCGGATTACGTTTAACCAGTGCGTGCACAAGCGTCGTCTTGCCGGCACCGGAAGGTGCAGCAAGGACAAACAGATTATTCGCTTTGTTCTTGTCAGGCATGGGGTGCGTGCTACTCGATATTCTGAATCTGTTCGCGCATCTGTTCGATCAGCACTTTCAGGTCTACAGCGGCCCTCGTGGTCTCCGCATCTGCCGATTTGGAGCCGAGCGTATTTGCCTCGCGGTTCAGCTCCTGCATGAGAAAGTCCAGGCGCCGGCCTACGGGTTCCTTACTCTTGATCACGTCGCGAATTTCGCTGACGTGACTCTGCAGCCGATCCAGCTCTTCGTCGACATCGAGTTTCTGTGCAATGAGTGCAAGTTCGGTTTCCAGTCGAGCAGGGTCTGCTTCGACGTCGAGCTTATCGATGCGTTCCTTTTGCTTCGCACGCACGGCCGTAAGGACTTCCGGCATGCGCTGCTTTACCGCAGCGGCTATTTCCAGAATTTCATCACATCGATGCGTTAGCATTTCATCGATCCGCCCACCCTCACTTGCTCGCATCTGTGCCAGGGCGGCCAGCGTGTCAGACAGTAACGCGGTGGTTGCGGCTATCAGCGGTTCCGCCTCAACCGCCGGCTGATCGACAACGCCCGGCCAGCGCAATACATCGATCAAATTAACAGGGCTGCCCTGCAAGGTGGTGGGCAGCAGCCTCCTGATTTCATCCAGGCGCGTGCTCAACTGGCCGACCAGTTCCTGGTTGAGTGAACCCTGGCCCTCCTCCGAGCGGCGAAAGTGTACCGAACAATCTACTTTGCCGCGGCGAACCGTCCTGCCAACCTGTTGCCGGAATTCAATTTCTTTTGCTCGTAGCTCATCTGGCAATCTGAACTGTACGTCCAGGTAGCGATGATTTACTGCGCGGATCTCGCAGGTCAGAGTCCCTAACGGTGACTCAGCAACCTGCCTGGCGAAGCCAGTCATACTGTTCAACATGTATCTTTTCCGATTTCTGGCGGGCTGGTTATCGCAAAACCAAATGCCGGTCACAGCCGGGCTCCTGATATTGCTGGATACTGCCGCCACTTATTGTGGTGTAGGCTATTCTAACTATGGAAATGGAATACGCCAAAGTATCGGCTCTCGGAGACCGTCAGGATAATCAGGATCGCGCCGCGGTCGTGGTTGCTGAGGATGCGGCGTTGATGCTGGTGTTTGATGGTATGGGCGGACATTCTGACGGTGCGATGGCGGCCGAAGTCGGGCTGAAGGTTGTGCAGGATATGTTCACAGACTCGACGATGCCAATTTTCGATCCGCAGGGTTTCCTGTATACGGCAATGGCGAGGGCGCACGATGAAGTGGTGCTCCTCGGCGCCGATATGGCACTCGATTTCCGTCCACGTGCTACTTGTGCAATTTGTCTGATCCAGGAAAGCGGTTCTTTCTGGGGACATATCGGGGACAGCCGTATCTACCATATGAGAAACGGTCACCTGGTCTCCCGCTCACGAGACCACAGTCATGTGGAGATCCTGATTCAGGAAGGCGCTATCACGGAGGAAGAAGCACTTGGTCATCCGATGCGAAACTTCGTCGAATGTTGTATCGGTGGTGATGCGCCGGTGCCGGACATGAGCATTACGCGGAAAAAGCCACTCATAAAGGGAGACGTGCTGCTTGCATGCAGTGATGGCCTCTGGTCCGGCATCAGCGACGAAGAGATGTCGGAGATGGCGACTCGCCAGGGCATGAGCGTTGCCGAGAACCTGAAAGCGCTGTCGATGGTTGCGCTGTCTGCGAATGCGCCATACAGCGACAACACGACCGGCACGGCGCTGCGCTGGATCTCTGCCTGAGCAGAGCGGCTGCCGTTGCTATAGAATTCCCACCCCCGCACATCATCGGAGCTCTTTATGCGACCCAGCGGCCGCGAACCTGATCAGCTGAGGGACATCAGCTTTAACACGAATTTTACGCGTCACGCCGAAGGCAGCGTGCTTGCTGTTTTTGGTGATACACAAGTGCTTTGCACAGCCAGCGTGGAAAACCGCGTACCAGGATGGATGCGCAACAGCGGTCGAGGATGGGTGACCGGCGAGTACGGCATGCTGCCACGATCGACGCATACGCGTTCTGCTCGCGAAGCCGCGCGCGGCAAGCAAAGCGGACGAACACAGGAGATCCAGCGCCTGATCGGACGCAGCCTGCGAGCCGTTACCGACCTCGAGGCGCTCGGCGAACGAATGGTGACGCTGGACTGCGATGTGTTGCAGGCAGACGGCGGCACCAGGACAGCTTCGATCAGCGGCGCCTACGTTGCGCTGGTAATTGCCATCAATGACTTGTGCAAACAAAAAAAGCTGAAACGCAACCCGATCCACGGGCATGTCGCCGCGGTCTCCGTGGGAATCTATGACGGCGTCCCGGTGCTGGATCTGGACTACGACGAAGACTCGCAAGCCGAAACCGACATGAATGTCGTCATGAATGAAGCCGGTCGATTTATCGAAGTGCAGGGAACCGCGGAAGGGCACGCGTTTACGCGCAGCGAGTTTGATCACATGCTCGCGCTGGCCGAGAAAGGCATCAAAGAAATTACCGAGCTGCAGAGTGCCGCCATATCGGGTGGCAGCTGAATCAAGATGAACGAGCCATCGCGCCGGATAGTTATCGCAACGGGCAACAGGGGAAAGCTGGCGGAGATTCGCCAGATTCTGAAGGGGAGCGAGTTCGGAATCGTTCCGCAAACCGACTTTGATTTCGAGCCGGCGGAAGAGACCGGCGACACTTTCCTGGCAAACGCACTCCTGAAGGCCCGCCGTGCTGCCAGCGAAACGGGCCTGATTGCGATCGCGGACGATTCCGGTCTGGTGGTCGATGCGCTTGGTGGAATGCCGGGCATATATTCCGCGAGATATGCCGGTGCAAATGCCAGCGATGAGCAAAACGTCGCGAAACTCTTGCAGTCTTTGCAGGATGTGCAAGAGCAAAATCGAGGTGCGAGTTTTCGCTGCGTTGCCGTCGCGGTTTTTCCGGATGAGCAACGCGAGTCGCTGGCAGCCGAGGGTGAATGGCGAGGTCGAATTGCGAAAACCAGACGTGGTCAGGGCGGGTTTGGATATGACCCGGTGTTTCTTGATCCGGAGCTTGGCAAATGCGCGGGCGAAATGAGTGCTGATGAGAAAAACGCGCGCAGTCATCGAGGGCAGGCGTTTCGGCGGCTTGGGGGGTTGCTGGATAAATCGGGGTCAGACTTCACTTTTCATCGGCGCCCAAATATGGGCGCCGATGAAAAGTGAAGTCTGACCCCGATTTATCCTTTTATCTATGGTGGTGGCGTCGGGTTGAATCGCGGCTTCCAGCCGCGATTTGCAACGGTTACTCTTAACCACACTCGCCGACGTTACGAATGACCATGATCCTGCCGCCCCTATCTCTCTATGTTCACCTGCCTTGGTGTGTGCGTAAGTGCCCATACTGCGATTTCAATTCGCACACCGCGGGTGATGCGGCGCCGCATGATCGGTACATAAGGGCGCTGCTGAAAGATATCGAGTTGGAAGCTGTTCGTGCTGGCGGGCGAACGATTAATAGCGTCTTTATCGGTGGCGGGACACCAAGCTTATTCAGTGGCCCCGAAATCGCAACGATAATCGAATTCGTGGATTCCCGGCTGTCGCTGGCAGCGGATGCCGAGATCACGATGGAAGCAAACCCGGGCACAGTTGAATACGGCAGTTTCGATGGGTACCGACGAGCGGGCGTTAACCGCCTTTCGATCGGCGCACAAAGCTTCGATGCGGAATCTTTACGTCGTCTTGGCCGCATTCACGGTCCCGAGGAAATTGCGAGCGCTTTTGCCGGTGCACGGGCCGCGGGATTCGACAATATCAATATCGACATCATGTTTGCCTTGCCAGGGCAGAGCCTGGAGATGGCGATGTACGACATTGATGCGGCGATAAAACTGCAACCGCAGCACATTTCCTACTATGAGCTAACACTGGAACCCAACACGGTGTTCCATAAGCAGCCGCCGCAGGATTTGCCGGATATTGAACTGAGCTGGTCGATGCAGCAGGTCGGACTGGCGGCAATGGAGCAGGCCGGATACCAGCGTTACGAGGTCTCCGCGTTTGCCTCGTCCGGCCACCAGTGCCGGCATAATCTGAATTACTGGCAGTTTGGTGATTACCTGGCGATTGGCGCCGGGGCACACGGCAAAATAAGCAATGACGACGGCCTCATTTGTCGATATCAGAAAGCGGCTCACCCACTGACCTACATAGAGCAGGGCGAACGTGGCCGGTTTGAAGACCGGGCGAAGCAACTGACAGACGAGGATATCGCTTTCGAGTACATGCTGAATATTCTCAGGTTACCGCAAGGATTCCCCGAGAAAGGGTTCAGCCAGCGGACCGGGCTGCCTGTCGGGGCCATAACAGGGAACCTCGCAATTGCGCAAAAGGATGGCCTGATGCATTTTGATAGCAAGGGGATCTGGCGACCGACCAGCCTGGGTATGCAGTTTCTGAATGACCTGCAGGAGCGGTTTTTGCCGCCCGCGCGCCCTGAATCGGACAAAATGGGCCTGGAACCGGGCCGCAAAGGAGCTGGTTTTTAGTACGGATGGGCAATTTGGCCGAAGCCTCTTATACACAACGATCAGGGATTATCTGTTTTTTCCGTGTAATACGCACCGAAATTCAGCTTCATGCTCCGAAAGCACCTGTAACTAATTGAAAACGCTAAAATTCCGAAATTGGCCACAAATTAAACATATTGACAAGGCCTCTTTAAAAATCCCCACTTAGCTCACTCACTCAATTTTCATCCACAACCTTATCCACAGCTTTTGTGGATAAAATGCCGGCCTGATCCGGCGGCTGCCAGAAATTGGTGCACGGTGTCAGACAGGGCTTGCGAAGTGGCCGGCATAGCTATATATTACGCGCCCTTTTTCGTACCGTTCCCTTATTAGGACGACCTGCCATGAAAGCCGAGATTCATCCAAGCTATTCCGACATCAAAGTAACCTGTAGTTGCGGTAACGAGTTCCAGACTCGCTCAACACTTGGTGAGGATCTCGGCATCGAAGTGTGCTCGGCCTGCCATCCTTTCTATACGGGCAAGCAGAAAATCATTGATTCCGGCGGTCGTGTTGACAAGTTCCGCCGCAAGTACGGCATCGCTGGTTCATAACAGGCCAGGCTCTGCTTGCCGCCACCCTGTATGGGTGTGCGGCATTACTGCACACATTCATGATTGATCGACAGTCGGGGTTGCGGCACCATTAGGGGCTGCGTGCCGCCGCACCCGTGTCCGGCACCATCCGGTAGCCAGGTTGTTTCAGGGCCATGGACCGGCAACAACAAGGGACAAGAATGACTAAAAACGCTTATAAGCTGATCAGCCCGGACGGCTCATCGACAGCAGAATTACCGGTTCGCACAGGCTCAATGACTCCTGATGTCCTTGATATCAGTCACTTGTACCGTGACGTGGGCATGTTTACCTACGATCCCGGTTTTGTAGCCACAGGCAGCTGTGAGAGTGATATCACCTTCATCGATGGTGAAAAAGGTGTCCTGATGTATCGCGGCTACCCGGTCGAACAGCTGGCCGCCCACTCGAATTTCATCGAGGTCGCCTATCTGCTGTTATACGGCGAACTGCCAACGGCGGATGAGTTGGGCGCATTTGAGCAGTCGATCAACCGACACACAATGCTCAACGAAGGCATGTTGCAATTCTTCAAGGGGTTTAGATACGACGCCCACCCAATGGCCATGTTGTCTGCCGTCGTCGGCTCGATGTCGGCGTATTACCACGACACGATGGACATCTATGATGCTACTGCCCGCAACGTATTTGCCCATCGAATCGTTGCCAAACTTCCTACCATCGCTGCGGCGGCGCTGAAGCTGACCCTGGGCCAGCCGTTTGTTTATCCGCGCAATGATCTTAGTTACACAGAAAACCTGCTGCAGATGTTCTTCGCCGTACCGTCAGAGCCATACGAGATCGATCCCATCGCCGCTGAGGCGCTGGATCTTTTGTTCATTCTGCACGCCGATCACGAACAAAACTGTTCGACCTCAACAGTACGTATGGCCGGCAGTTCAGGAACGAATCCATACTCAGCAATTGCCGCAGGCGTCTCTGCGTTATGGGGTCCGGCACACGGCGGTGCTAACGAAGCCGTCCTCGACATGCTGAAAGAAATTGGCGACAAGAAAAACATTGGCAAGTATGTCGACAAGGCCAAGGACAAAAATGATCCGTTCCGCCTGATGGGATTCGGTCATCGTGTCTACAAAAATTTTGATCCACGCGCGACCATCATTCGCGAGATGTGTCACAAGGTCCTCAAGCAGCTCGGCAGAACAGATGCACCCATGTTTGAACTCGCTCTCGAACTGGAGGAAGTCGCACTCAAAGATGATTACTTCATTGAGAAAAACCTCTACCCCAATGTCGATTTCTACTCCGGCATAATTTATCGCGCGCTCGGAATTCCAACGTCGATGTTCACGGTAATGTTCGCCATCGGCCGGACAGTAGGCTGGGTAGCCCACTGGCAGGAAATGATCACAGATCCAAGCGCCCGCATCAGCCGTCCTCGTCAGCTCTACACCGGCGCAGTAAAAAGAGACTACACACCCGTAGAGAAACGCGGCTAGCCTCAAGCTCGTCGCACGGGGCCTGCGGCCGGGGAGTTACTTTTCGAGATGGCAGCCTTCGTGAAAAAGGGGTGGGATTCGACCCCTTTTCCCCTGCGGTCCGGTTTATTCCCGCAAAGGGTCTCCCCATGTGCCGCGCCCGCCCGCGACAAAGCCCAAGCCTAACCAGCAAGCAACTCCAACACAGCCTTCTTGTCAGCCCGCCGCATCGGCTTCCCGTCAACAGGGCTGATTGGTGCCTGGCGTACACCATCGATCGGAAAGACGGTGGCCTCGACCGGCGATTCGTCCTGCATAAAACGGAAAGCGGCGAATGTTTCCAGGCGGTCACGACGACTTTTGAGGTGCCGTTCGAAAGGCCGGTAAAGCACATCGTGTTCCTGCAGTTTGAATGCGACCATCTCTGATGCGTCTGCAAATACGTGCAGGTTGATCGGTGAGGTTTCTGCCGCCGTGCCGTGCAGAACAGGGCCGACCAACCGGGAGGAAAACGGTAACAACATTTCCATTGCGGCGAGAGCGGCGTGACGCATCATGCGCAGAAGGTCAATGTGGGATTCGCGATTGAACAACTGCAGGTGATTGGAGACGGCCAACTCGATTTCGGCATTCCCCGGCAGGGAACCACGATCTTTCATACCCAGCCGGGCGGCGGCCTTTATTTTGGCAACACGATAATCCTGGATGCCTTGTTCAACGATGATCCGCGCTGCTTCCTGGGCAAGCATTTGTCGTGCACGATCAGAAGAGTGGTTCCTCATCTTCGCTTTCCTCCGCGCTGTCTTCCGTGTCGTCCTCTACAATTTCCTGCGGGTTGTCGTCCGCAGGCTCGTCGTAATCATCTGCGGTGTTGAAAATATCTGGTTGAGCTTCAGCAGTGTCGCACTTCGGTTCATTATTTTCGCGAAATTTTTCGAACATCGTATCTTCATACGGATCGAAAACCGTGGCCTGGCAACCCGTTACTTTGTTAATGCGGACGGAAACGATGCCTTCCGGCATTGCCATTTGCTCCAGCGGTGTACTGAGAATAACGGCGCGCATGAATTCAATCCATATGGGTAGGGCAGTGCGCGACCCTTCCTCCCTGGGCCCGAGCGGTGTGTGATCGTCGTAGCCAACCCAGGTGATGGCAACGACTCTCTTGTTGAAGCCCGCAAACCAGGCGTCGCGACCGTCGTTGGAGGTACCGGTCTTGCCGGACAGGTCACTGCGGTGAAGTGCCCGGTTGGCACGGATGCCAGTACCGCCAGTGATGACATTGCGCATTGCGTCCTGAATCAGATAAGCGATCTGGGGGCTCATAATGCGAGGAGCGATATTGATGTTTTCAAACAATTCCGGTGCGGTATTTGCATCAGGTCGATAGGACTCTGCCAACGCGGCAAATTGTTCAGCTGACAGGTCTTCGTCTGTCAGGCTTGGAAACAAATCGCGCAACGTTGTTTCAGGCTCGACCTCAACCTCGCCAGAGCCGCCGGTGACCAGTGCGTCATGCGCGGACAGCGGTTCTGTCATCGTTTGTTGCTCTTCGCGGTTTTCGCACTCGCGACAAACGATCCTCGGATTTGCGCGGTAAAGAATCCTGTTGTCCACATCGATGATTGAGTCGATGACATACGGGGTTACGGCGTAGCCGCCATTGGCGATGCTGGCATAGGCTTGTGCCATATCCAGCGGCGTTACATTGCCGCCACCAAGCGCCAGGGATCCGTTCCTTGGCAGTGCTGAGTCGTTGAATCCGAAAGGTTCGAGAAAACGAACGGTATTTCCGACACCCGTTTTATTCAGTAACAATCGGACCGACAGCAGGTTCATCGATTTGACCAGGCCCTGTCGAACTCTCTGCGGGCCATAAAAACGGCCGCCGTAGTTAATGGGTCGCCACAGACGTTCGAGTGCAGCCGAATTGATGACAACGGGCGCATCGAGAACGATGGTGGCCAAGGTGTTACCCGCCTGCAGCGCGGCAGCATAGATGAACGGTTTGAATGATGAGCCGGGCTGCCTGATGGCCTGCGTAACGCGATTAAATTTGCTGATCGAAAAATCATAGCCTCCGGACAGGCTGGTGATCGCACCGTCATTTGGATCCACTGATACAAATCCGGATTGTGCTTTTGGCAGCTGCGCAAGGGCGTATCCGCCGATGGTGATGGGCATTACGTAAATAATGTCACCGGGCTGCAGGACGTCTGCAACAAGCTCTGGCGCAGGCCCGGTTGTTTCCCAGTCAACAAACGGCTTCGCCCAGGAGATTCCGTGCCAGGGCAGGATTACTGCCTCACCGTGTTGCAACACAATGTTCGCACTATTGTCGTCATTAAGACCGGTGACGATGGCAACGACCAGGCTTGCCGGGCTCCTGTAGTCGCTTAACGCAACCTGCAGTTCCTCGGGCCAGTCGAGGTATGGCATCTGCAATACGTCGGGATCGAGTTCGGGATTGTCCAGAGCGTTGGCAATTGCGCCGCGGTACCCGCGCCGCCGGGTGAACTCCAGCAGGCCGTTGCGCAGGGAGTATGTGGCAGCACGCTGCATCTTCGAATCAAGTGTTGTGATTGCTTTGAAACCGGCGGAGTAAGTCGCTTCACCATATCGGTCCAGCATTTCGCGGCGCACCATCTCCGCAACGTAAGGTGCCACCAGTTCATTGGCGGTGCCATGCAATGTTGACTCCATTGCAAAGTTCGACGCTTCCTCGAAGCTTGTGTCATCAATGAAATCGAGGTCGTGCATGCGCCGGAGGACGTAGCTTCTTCGCATCAATGCGTTCGCAGGGCTTCGAACCGGGTTGTAACTTGACGGTGCCGGTAGCACGCCTGCCAGTGTTGCAGCCTCCGCAACATTGATGTCCTTCAAGTTCTTGCCGAAATAAACCTGGGCCGCCGCCGCAACACCGTATGCACGCTGGCCAAAGAACATTTTATTCAGGAACAGCGCCATTATTTCCTGTTTGGTGAATTCCTGCTCAATCTTGTAAGCAAGAAATGCTTCCCGCAATTTACGCGTGAACACCTGCTCACGGCTTAGAAAATAGTCGCGAGCCAGCTGTTGTGTGAGCGTGCTGCCGCCGCCACTGATTTGCCCGGTTCTAAGAAGCAGCAACCCGGCGCGCAAAATCCCCTGGTAATCGACGCCGGGATGAACGAAAAATCGACGATCCTCGGCGGCGACAAATGCGTCGACGACATGTGGCGGTACATCGTCAAAAGTGACAAGTATCCGTCGCCGTTCGCCGACCTCTTCAATCAGGAGGCCGTCGCGACTGAATATGCGCAAGGGAATCTGCAGCGGGATGTCTCGAATGGTTTCTGCAGGCGGCAACCCCGGCGCCACATAGTAATAGGCGCCGATCACGGTTGCAGTGACCGTAACGGTCGCCGCAACCGCCAGTCCGGTAGCGAGTACAAGCCACCTTAAATAGCGCGGCCGGCCAGATATCGGCCTCGATGAACTGTTCTTGCTAATAATTACGTGATCTCCGGCGTTTCAGGCCGAACGGGTGGATTTCAAAACGCCAAAACGGCAACGGGCCCAAGTTCATCGTTGCCGTATTGCGCTGACTCTGTGGAATCAGTTCTGCAAGCAATTTTACAAGTAATTCGGGCGGATGATAGCCACGCTGCGCCTAATTTGCACCCGCGGCCTCGATCTTGTTGCGTGCGCCGTTCTCATTCAGAGGCCAAAAAGCAGATAAAGGGTAAAAAACGGGGAGTCCGTCACCTTATTCCCAAGCGAAGCTCCGCATACTGACGATCGGTTCAGGGCGGTCGACTGCATCGAGGGGAGTGGACGTGGCACGACATAGGGATGCTGATGGCCAGATCGTGAACAAAGTCACGTTTTATTTAACATTTTATTGATATATAGTTAAATCGATTTGCTCAGGTCAGGCTGAATTATGACCCGCAACTTACCGACTTAGAAGGAAAAATACGTGTTTTTTGGAAAAAAATCACAACCACTGTTAGGGCTCGATATAACGACTTCGTCGGTCAAGCTGATCGAGCTTTCGAAAAGCGGAAAACGCTTCAGAGTCGAGTCCTATTCAGCAGAGCCGACACCCCCGAGTTCAGTCAACGAAAAGGCGATTATCGACGCTAAAGCAGTTGGTGAGGCGATTCGGCGTGCTGTCAAACGATCCGGTGCCAGGGCAACCGACGTAGCCATCGCTATTAGTGGTGACGCCGCGATTACCAAGGTTATTCAGATGCCCTCCAGCCTTTCGGAGCGCGATCTTGAGGGCCAGGTCGAAATCCAGGCCGATCAGTACATCCCGTTCCCAATGGAAGAAGTCAGTTTTGACTTCGAGATCGTCGGTCCCAATGAAGGCGATCCCGAATTACTGGACGTGCTCCTGGTCGCAACCCGAACAGAGAATGTTGATCAACGGCAGTCGGCCGTAAGCGCCGCCGGTCTTACAGCTCAGATCGTGGACGTGGAAGCATTTGCGCTCGAAAACGCCTGCCAATTGCTGAGCCACCAGATCCCTGATAACGGCATCGGGCAGTCCGTTGCAATCGTGGATATCGGCGCGAGCAGCACGACCTTTAGTGTGCTTGAAGATCTGCGCGTTATTTACACACGCGATTTCGCTTTCGGTGGACAACAGCTGACCGAAGAAATCATGCGTACCTATGGCTTGTCGATGGAGGACGCGGGACGGGCGAAGAAGCAGGGCGGTCTGCCAAGTAACTACCAACCGGAAGTTCTGGAGCCGTTCGTGGATGACATGACGCAACAGGTCAGTCGTTCGTTGCAGTTTTATCTCGCATCCGGTGGCGGCCGCGAACAACCAGACATGATCCTCGTATGTGGCGGTTGCGCAAACATACCGGGGATCGCGGACGTAATTTCAAGTCGCATCGGTATCCCGACCGAGGTGGGTGATCCACTCGGCCAAATGAAAATTTCATCCAAAGCCAAGTCACAGGGCGTGCACAAAGATGCAACCGCATTGTTGACTGCTTGTGGACTTGCCTTGAGGAGTTTCGACTAATGCCACGTATAAATCTGCTCCCATGGCGCGAAGAAGATCGTCAACGCCGCCAACGAGAGTTCATGGTTGCAATGGCGGGCTCTCTTGTTGCCGGGTTGTTGGTGGTCGTACTGTCGATATTTGCTTTCTCACAAATGATCGAAGGTCAAGTGAGCCGCAACAGCCGACTCGAAACCGAAATAGCAGAACTTGAGAGGAGCATTATCGAAATCGATGGGCTTGAAGCGCAGAAAGAACGTCTGCTCGCACGCATGGAAATCATTGAACAATTGCAGCGCAGCCGTCCGGAAATCGTGCACCTGTTTGACGAAGTTACCCGACGGTTGCCGGAGGGCGTTTATCTGAATGGTATGAAGCAAACCGGCGTGGCAATCGAGGTTAAAGGAATCGCTCAGTCCAGTACGCGAGTATCGGCGTTGATGAGACACATTGACGCTTCGGATTGGCTTTCGGATCCCAGTGTCGTGAAGGTCGAAACGACCGAAAAAGGCCCGGGCCGCCAAGCCGAATTCGTTGTGACGCTCAAGCAGGTTCAACGAAGCGATGACGAACTGGAGGATGCAGGATGAATGTCCTCGAAGAAATCCAGAGCCTGGATATTAATGACGTTGGCCGTTGGCCGCTGGCCTTTCGGGCGGCAGTAATCGCTATCGTATTCGTAGTGGTGGTTGGTTTCGGCGTTTTTTGGTTCATTATTGAAGACAAGGCACCACAATTGCAGCGCGAGCGCGCCACCGAAGAAACGCTTCGCGTGACCTTCGAAAACAAGCAGAAGAAAGCAGCTAACTACGACGCATACAAGTCACAGCTTGCACAAATGGAACAGTCATTTGGCACCATGTTGCGCCAGCTACCCGGTGAAACCGAGATACCCAGTCTGATCGTTGACGTTTCGCAAACCGGCCTGGCTGCGGGACTGCAGGAAAAACTGTTTCAACCGCAGGCAGAAATTCGTAAAGATTTCTACGCAGAAAAGCCGATTAAGATTACTTTATCCGGCGGCTATCACGAGATCGCCAAGTTTGTGAGCGGCGTAGCGGCACTGCCACGTATCGTGACTCTGCATGACATCAATATCACACGCGATGCGACCGATAGTTACGACAAACTCACTTTAGCTGTTACGGCGAAGACCTATCGCTACCTTGAAGAAGAGGCAAACTAGACATGGGCGCTTCCACTATCAAAAAACTTGTTGCGTTGTCTCTGGCGGTGCTGGCAATAGGTGGCTGTTCAGGCGATATGGATGACCTGGACGAATACATCAATACGGTGAAGGCACGGCCCGGTGGTCGTATTGATCCGTTGCCCGAAATAACACCGTACGAAGTTTTTACCTACAAGGCAGACATAGACGGCCTGCGTTCGCCATTCGTCCCGGACTCGCCGCAGGCGGCAACCGGCATGGCCAACAGTGGCACACGACCGGATCGCGAACGTAGTCGCGAGTTTCTGGAACAGTTCCCGCTGGATACTTTGCGCATGGTTGGAACGCTGTCACAAGGCGATACGGACTACGGCCTGGTACAAACCTCAGACGGACTTATTCATCGTGTTGTTCCCGGCCAGTACATGGGTCAGAACGACGGACGTATCACAACCATCAAAGAATCTGAAATAGAACTAGTCGAAATTATTTCGGACGGAATCGGCGGCTATGTAGAACGGGACGCAGCCGTTGGTCTCGCAGACTGATGCCTGAATGAAACTGGGAGTAATAGGAATGACGCTCATTAATAGGCCGAAGTTCGGCGACGAAAGCCGACGATCGGCAGCGCGACTAACTGCAACAGCTTTTGCTCTTGTGCTGATATTTTGCGGCCTTGCTGTAAAAGCGCAGGAAGGCAATCGCCTGCAGGATATTCAGGTTCAAAGCCTGCCGGGTCAGCGAATTGAAATTAAGCTGATCATGAGCGGCGAAGCGCCGGAACCTCTTGCGTTCACAATCGAGGATCCCGCCCGTATTGCACTTGACCTGCCGGAGACCTCGTTGGGACTGTCGTCAAGACGTCGGGACGTTAACCTGGGACCGCTGGACACGGTATTGACCGCAGAGGCCAATGGCCGGACCCGCGTGGTTCTGAATCTCGACACCATGGTCAGCTATCAAATTCGGCGCAGCGGCAATACAGTTTATATAACGCTTGGCGCCGACGACGATGACGCTGCGATAACCACCCAGTTCGCCGGCAGTTCGTCTTCAACCGCACCCGTTTCCTATGCCTCAAGCGGTGGCGCCCGCACGATTAATTCTGTTGATTTCCGGCGGACTCGCGATGGCGGTGGCCGCATACTGATCAGCCTGAGTGATCCGTCCACGCCAGTTGACATTCGACAGGAAGGCGGTCGTGTTGTTGCAGTATTCAAAGATACGGACTTACCGGCAGAATTGATGCGGCGCCTCGATGTCCTGGATTTTGCTACTCCCGTTGTAACCGTCGATACATTGCGCACCAACCGGGATACGCGCGTCGTGATTACGGCAGAAGGCAAATTTGAACAGCTTGCATACCAGTCTGACAATGAATTCACGATTGAGATCAACCCGGCACCGCAACTGGCGGGAGAAGAGTCCAGCCTGTTTTCGGAAACCAAGGAATACGAAGGACAGCGTCTGACATTAAACTTTCAGGACATCGAAACACGAGCCGTATTGCAATTGCTGGCCGAAACGTCAGGCAGCAACATAGTCGTCTCTGACACGGTACAGGGAAATGTAACCTTGCGCCTGCGTAACGTGCCCTGGGACCAGGCGCTGGATATCGTCATGACCACAAAGGGTCTTGCAATGCGCCAGAACGGCAACGTCATTATAGTTGCGCCGGCTGAAGAGATCGCTGCACGAGAGACCGCGGATCTTGAGGCACGCCAGTCGATTGTTGAGCTGGAGCCCTTGTACTCGGAATTCCTGCAGGTGAACTACGCCAAAGCGGCTGACCTTGCTGCGCTCATTGGTGCCTCCGTAGAAGGTAGTAACGCGATGCTATCATCGCGCGGCAGCGTTGCAATCGATGATCGCACGAACATACTACTGGTTCAGGATACAGCCGAGCGCTTGCAGGATATTCGCCGACTGGTACGAACGCTTGATATTCCTGTGCGCCAGGTGTTGATTGAAACCCGCATCGTTGTCGTGGCGGATGATTATGGCCGCGAGCTCGGCGTGCGGTTCGGATTTACGGGCGTCACTGATCAGGGTTCCAGCGGTCTTCTTGCGGTGTCAGGTACCGGTGGAGGAACTGACACTATCATTAATTCTGCACTCGGCAACCTGAATGACCCGAACAATGGCACGCCATACCCGATTGATGTGCCTTCGCTCGCAGATCGCTACAACGTCAACGTACCGATCTCCAGCCCGGCAGGCACGTTCGCGCTGGCCGTACTCGACTCGGACTACATCGTTGACCTTGAGCTGACCGCCCTGCAAACAGAGGGTCGTGGTGAAATTGTGTCAACGCCGCGTGTTATTACCGCAAATCAGAAAGAAGCACGTATCGAACAGGGTGTGGAAATTCCGTACCAGGAATCGGCGTCTTCAGGTGCAACAACAACGCAATTCAAGAAGGCTGTACTCAGCCTGACTGTGACACCGCAGATCACCCCGGATGACAAGATCATCATGGATCTGGTTGTCAGTAAAGATAACGTGGGCGAGCTCACGCCAAGCGGCAATGGTGGTCTGGTGCCGAGTATCGATACACGCTCAATAGAAACACAGGTGCTTGTCAGCGACGGCCAGACAGTCGTTCTCGGCGGTATCTACGAAACAGAGCGTCGGGAAACGGTCAGGAAGGTGCCCTGGTTGGGCGATATTCCCGGGCTCGGAGTGTTGTTCCGTTCGACCTCGAACACACAAAGAAAAGCAGAGTTGTTGATTTTCGTCACGCCACGAATCCTCGAAGAAGGATCTAACATTTACTAGCCACGGCATACTCCGGATTGGCTTGGATCAAGGAATCGAAAAAATGAGGAAACTTTCTTATTTCACAACACTGTTCGCAATGCTGTTTGTTGCGGCGTGCAGTGGCAGTGGTGAAGGCTTCGTAGGAAGCGGTGGTGGCACGGGTGGCACCGGCGGCAATATTGATATATCCGCGGTTAGTGTCCTCGTCAGCAGCCCGTCATTACCTTCAGACCCAGGCCAAAGTCTCGACATTACTGTTGTAGTTCGTGATCTGAATAATGTTGCAGTGGGTGGCGTCACGGTGATCATGTCTTCGGACTCCGGCATCCTGACTATTATTGATCCGATTACGGACGCCAACGGCGTTGTAAAAGCTCAGATCAATGCCGGCGGTGATCCAACCAACCGAACGATTACCATTAGTGCAGACGCAAATGGCGTAGTGGGCTCGGTGGGAATTGACGTTCTTGGCACGACCTTGTCCCTGTCGGGTGCTACCGCGCTGGCACAGGGCGATTCCGCCCCATACACTATTGTGCTCCAGGATGCCGGGGGTAATGGCATATCGGGACAGACGGTAGACATTTCGTCAGCGACGGGTAATACGCTCGCATCTACCAGCCTGACAACCGATGTTGGTGGTCAGGCCCAAGTTGTACTTACAGCGTCGGTTGCCGGCGCAGACACGCTGACCGCCACCGCATTGGGAATCAGTGCGACGCAGGATTTGTCCGTTTCAGATGACAGTTTCTCTCTTACCGCCCCGCTCAGTGGCGATGAAATTTTGTTGAATACGTTGGTGCCGGTGGATCTGACATGGTCGATAGGCGGCGTACCTCAGGTTAACCAGAATATTTCATTCAGTGCAACGCGTGGTACATTGAGCGCGTTCAGTGCGCTTACGAATGCTGCTGGCGTTGCTTCCGTCAGTATCAGCTCCACCAACGCGGGTGCTTCAGTAATCACTGCTACGAACGGTGCCGGTACGACTACTGGCGTACAGGTCGAATTTGTTGCTGATTCACCGGACAGCATTTCGGTCCAGGCCAGTCCATTCACAATTGGGCCAGGCGAACAAAGTGCCGTTACTGCGATCGTTCGAGATGTTGCCAACAACCTGGTAAAGAACGAAGTTGTGGTGTTCGTACTGGATGATGTCACCGGTGGATTTTTGTCTGTCGCACAGGCAATCACCGACAGTCAGGGGCGTGCGCAGACGTTTTACACCGCCAGTTCGACAACCAGCGCAAATAACGGTGTCACCGTTACCGCATCCGTACAGGCCGACCCGACAATCAGCAGCTTCGTTGAGTTGACAGTAGCGCAACGCGAACTGTTCATGTCAATTGGTACTGGTAACTCCATATTTGAACCAAATACCGCGCAGTACCGCGTAGAATTCGTTGTGCAGGTCAGCGACGCGCAGGGCAACGGGGTTGAGGGTGTGCCAGTGCAGGTCGGAATTCTGTCAGACTTTTATCACAAAGGATTCTGGAATTACGATCAGATTCTCAGTGCCTGGGTCCAGATTATTACGGAAATCAATTGCCCCGATGAAGATGCTAATAGAGACGGAGTTTTGGATCTGGCGACCGAAGACTTTAACGGCAGTGGACGAATTGAGGCTGGTAATATCGCCAGCGCTGTGCCGCAAAACGGCAGCAACGGAACATTTGTTTCCGATGCTGGCGGATTCGGAATTATCGACATTTTTTATCCGCAGGATCACGCTCGTTGGGTTGATGTGACACTGGAGGCAACAACGTCAGTGCAGGGTACCGAGTTTGCTTCGGCCAGCAGCTTTACTTTGCCCATAAACGGCGATGATGTTGATGACGAAGACGAATCGCCGCCAGGGATTAATAGCCCGTTCGGCATTGCACCTGGTTGCGGCAATACCAACTAAGTAACCAGTAAAGCCAGCCTTAGGGCTGGCTATCTCCTTTAGTAGCCCTAGAAATGAGAATACCGAAGAACCTGTTTCTGATCGGCCCGATGGGTGCAGGAAAATCCGCCGTTGGCCGCCATCTTTCGAGATTGATGCACCTGGATTTTGTCGACAGCGATGACGAAATCGAGGCGCGTACTGGCGTGGATATCGCCTTCATCTTCGAAAAGGAGGGCGAGGAAGGATTCAGAAAGCGCGAGGTCAAAGTCATTGACGAGCTGTCCCGGCGAGAGGGTGTTGTACTCGCTACCGGTGGTGGCGTTGTCATGGATGATGGCAACCGCAGCAAGCTCGGTGCACGCGGATTCGTGGTTTATTTGCATACCAGCGTTGATCAACAGCTGCAGCGTACGCAAAGAGGTCGCGAGCGGCCGATGCTCGCCAACGGTGACCGCGAACAGGTATTGCGCGACCTTATGGAAGCTCGCGATCCACTGTATCGGGAAATTGCAGACCTGGTGGTGGAGACAGATGGGCGGCGCGTACAAAAAGTCGCAAAAGAGATCTTTGACGAACTGGACTGATCCTGCCCTTCACACAGTCACGCGTTCTCCAATTCATGTAATCTCTGGCTTTCCGAATTGCTCCCGGACACGTTCTTGGCAGACCATCAAACACTGACAGTCGAACTTGGTGACAGGAGTTACCCGATCGTTATCGGTCGCGGACTGCTGCAGGATGGGTTCGAGATAACGCCTTATCTCTCAAGTGGTGACTGCCTGATCGTCAGCAATGAGACGGTGGCGCCACTGTATGCGAAGCAGGTCGAAGCGCTCGTCAGGAATCACAAGACACACCTGCTGCAATTGCCGGACGGTGAATCTTTCAAGACCATGGCGGCAGTTCAAACAGTGATAGACGAGCTCGTAAAGGTTGGGGCTAACAGGGATGCGACCGTTATTGCACTGGGCGGCGGTGTGGTTGGCGATATTGCCGGATTTGCGGCGGCGTGCTACATGCGCGGCATATCGTATATACAGGTACCCACGACGTTGTTAGCCCAGGTGGATTCGTCCGTCGGCGGCAAGACCGGCGTAAACCACGAGGGCGGCAAAAACCTTGTTGGTGCATTTTACCAGCCGAAACTGGTACTCATCGATACTGAAACCCTGTCTACTTTGCCGGACCGTGAACTCAGTGCCGGCCTGGCCGAAGTCATTAAGCATGGGGCGATTGCCGACGCTGAGTTTTTCAGCTGGCTTGAACAACGCATGGATGGACTTCTGCAGCGGGATGCGGATGCTCTCGCAGTCGCAATCACCGCCTCGTGTGAAATCAAATCGCAAATTGTGGCGGAAGATGAGCGTGAAGAGGGCAAACGAGCGTTACTTAATTTCGGCCACACTTTTGGTCATGCGATCGAAAACAGCGTCGGCTACGGCGAGTGGTTGCACGGTGAAGCTGTTGCTGTGGGCATGCTGATGGCTGCGGAACTGAGCGGCATCAGCGAGACCGAACAGGGTCGACTCGAAAGATTGGTTCAGGCAGCGGGATTGCCGACGCAGCCGCCGCAAGTCGGGTCAGACAAATTACGACAGGCAATGAGTCTCGACAAAAAAGCGACGGCGAAGTCACTGAAGTTCGTTCTTCTTCAATCGCTGGGCAACGCTTTCGTGACGACGGATTATTCCGAGTCGAGGCTGGAGGAGATCCTGGGTACGGCAGATAGTGACTCATGAATGGCGGGTTGCTCGCATCGTACGCGGCTTTTCCAGAAGCCAGTGCTGGCCGTGAATATACCGAGGCGGCCACAGCGTACCGCAGCGAGTATCAGCGCGATCGTGACCGCATAATTCATTCCACCGGCTTCCGGCGCCTGGTCTACAAGACCCAGGTATTCGTCAATCACGAAGGCGATTTGTACCGAACAAGGCTGACACACTCGATCGAAGTGGCCCAAATCGCCCGGACCGTGGCTTGCGCGCTAAATCTCAATGAGTCGCTGGTGGAGGCCATTTCCCTGGCGCACGATCTTGGACATACGCCCTTCGGCCACGCCGGGCAGGATGCCTTGAACGCCTGCATGCGCGACTTTGGCGGGTTTGAACACAATCTGCAGTCGCTGCGCGTCGTCGACGAACTTGAGGCGAAATACGCTGACTATCCCGGGCTCAATCTCATGTTCGAGACGCGCGAAGGGATTCTCAAGCATTGTTCGGCTCGAAATGCGCGGTCACTCGGTGACATCGGATTGCGTTTCCTCGAGCGAAAACAGCCGGGTCTCGAGGCACAGATCGCGAATCTCGCGGACGCCATCGCATATAACAATCACGATGTGGATGATGGATTCCGGGCCGGCCTGCTCAGCCTGTCGGATTTACGCGACCAGACCCTGGTCAACGACCAATACGAGATTGTTCGTGAGCGATATCCGGACCTGGAGGATCGTCGCCTGATCTACGAGATCATTCGCCGCATGATCAACCGGGTGGTCACTGACCTGATCGAAACAACGCGAACAAAAATCGAGTTGGCGTCTCCCGAGACCATCGATGATGTTCGCAACCTGCATGATCCGCTGGTCGCTTTTTCAGACGAGATTTATGCCGAGCATACAGAGCTAAAGAGATTTCTAAACAAGTTTCTATATCAGCACAAAAAGGTTCTTCGCATGACCGGAAAAGCGAAAAAAATGATCGAAGTGCTTTTCGAGCGCTATGTGTCGAAACCGAGCGAAATGCCGAAGGAGTTTTTTGATCGTGCAGGTAATGAAGAGAAGATCCGGGCGCGAGTGGTTGCAGATTATATTGCGGGCATGACCGATCGTTTTGCGATAGCCGAGCATGATCGGCTGAGCTAGGAAAAATCGGGGTCAGACTTCAGTTTTCAATTGCGATGTACCAAACCTGTGAATTGAGGGAGGAAACTGAAGTCTGACCCCGATTTTCCCGGCACAGAGACAGGCATTGAGTGCTAGAATCCCCGGCGTTTGCACCCAACCAGAGACCCGACGCGTGACTGACAAAAATATCCCCACCAACGAGCGACTGATTTTCGCGATGGATGTCCCGGACTGCGATCAGGCACGGTCGCTGGCCGAAGAACTCGGCGATTCCGTGACTTTTTACAAGCTTGGGTTGGAGTTGATGATGAGTGGCGGTTACTTCGAACTTATGGAGTGGCTGCTGCAGCGGGACAAGAAGGTTTTCGCGGACCTCAAGTTCTTCGATATTCCTGCAACAGTGGGATCGGCTGTGCGGCAACTCAAAGACCGCGGCGCCAGTTTCGTCACGGTGCATGGCAATCGTTCGATCATGGAGGCGGCCGCCGCGAACAAGGGCGACAACATGAAGGTGCTTGGCGTCACTGTGCTGACCAGCCTTGATCGCGGTGATCTCGATGACCTCGGGTTTGATTGCGACGTGGAAGCGCTGGTCCTGTCTCGCGCCCGGCAAGCGCTGGAAGCCGGTTGTGATGGAGTAATTTCATCCGGGCTGGAAGCGCCAAAATTGCGCAAGCATCTCGATTCCCGGCTGCTGGTTATCACGCCCGGCATTCGACCGGTTGAAAATCGTGAATCGGAGGATCAAAAACGGGTAGTCAGCGTGGAGCAAGCGTTTGCCAACGGCGCCGACTATATCGTTGTCGGCAGGCCGATTCGTGATGCGGACAATCCTCGCGCGGCGGCGCTTGCGATCCAGCAAACGATCGCAGGGCTGTTTTGACCAACATGTCAGCGCCACTCAAAAACGACCGTTTCATTCGCAGCCTGTTGCGACAGCCTGTTGATCGCACACCGGTCTGGATCATGCGACAAGCCGGGCGCTACCTGCCCGAGTATCGGGCGGTACGAGAAAAGGCCGGCGACTTCATGAGTCTTTGTGCTAATCCCGAGCTCGCCTGTGAAGTGACATTGCAACCGCTGCGCCGATTCAGACTGGATGCGGCCATTCTGTTTTCAGATATCCTGACGATACCGGATGCAATGGGTCTCGGGCTGTATTTTGAGGCCGGCGAAGGGCCAAAATTCAAACGACCCGTGCGGACGAGCGCCGAAATAAAGGCACTCCCGGTACCCGACGTTTCGCAGACGCTCCAATACGTATTTGATGCCGTGTCGCTCATTCGCCGGGAGCTCAATGGTGATGTGCCACTGATCGGGTTTGCTGGAAGCCCATGGACGGTAGGCACCTACATGGTGGAAGGCAGCTCAAGCAGAGAGTTTAATAAAATCAAAGGCCTGGCCAGGGACGAGCCAAAAACCTTATCGCTGTTACTGGACACCGTTGCGACCACCACCACAAATTACCTGAACGCACAGATCGACTCAGGTGCGCAGGCGATCATGATCTTCGATACCTGGGGTGCCGCGCTGGACCCGGAGGCCTACCGGCGCTTCTCACTGGCCAGCATGCAGAAAATCATCGATGGATTGCAGCGCGAGAAAGACGGCCAGAAAATCCCCGTCATCCTGTTTACCAAAGGTGCCGGAGAGCTGCTGACCGACATGGTACAAACCGGATGCGACGCGCTCGGTGTCGACTGGACAACGGATCTTGCTACAGCAAGAAATCTCACCGCTGACAAGGTCGCGTTACAGGGAAACCTGAACCCGGCGATGCTGCGAGAAACTCCGGCGGAGATCGAAAAGGGCGTTGCAGAGGTTCTGGCAAGTTACGGGCACGGACCGGGGCATGTCTTCAACCTGGGTCATGGCATCACGCCGGATATTGATCCTGACCACCTCGGTGTTCTGGTAGAGGCAGTTCATGCCCTTAGCCCGCAATATCACGGGGAGATCCTTCCTTAGGTTTGAGTTCGTTTGGTTCGTCGAAGGCGGGCGAGGCCCACAGGAGATCCTTTTGCGAGATGGCTCCCTGCGGTCCGCTTTATTCCCGCAAAAGGACATCCTATGGACCACGCCCTTTTTATCATTCGGGTGGCGTTAGGTTTTGTCGTGGCTGGAGGCTGCTTACAAACCCCCCGCCCGCAGGTCCCGTGCGATAATCGCAAACGCGACTTCTGTTATTCGTCCCGCAACGCGCGGCGTAAGATCTTGCCAATGTTGGTTTTCGGCAAGTCGTCTCGAAACTCGATGACTCTTGGGACTTTGTAGCCTGTCAGATTTTCCCGGCAGTGGGTTTTTACCTGCTCTTCTGTCAGCGACCGATCGCTCCTGACGACAAACAACTTGACGACCTCTCCGGATTTTTCATCGGGCTTTCCGATGGCTGCTGCTTCGAGCACACCGGCAAGTTCTACGGCGACACCTTCGATTTCGTTTGGATACACATTGAAGCCGGATACCAGGATCATGTCTTTCTTGCGATCTTCAATAAACACAAAACCGTCTTCATTCATGCGGCCTACATCGCCGGTGCGGAACCAGCCGCCGGGCAGCATGACTTCCGCAGTTTCCTCGGGCTGTTGCCAGTAACCCTCCATTACCTGTGGTCCTCTTATGCAGATCTCTCCAATCTCGCCGATATCGAGTGGCTTGCCGTCGTCGTCGCAAATCATGACTTCTGTTGAGGAAATCGGCAGGCCGATTGAGCCGGTGAATTCATCGGCTCCGGGAAGGTTGATGATTGCGCCGGGCGATGTCTCGGTAAGTCCGTAGGCTTGAGTAATGTGTTGCCCGGTTACCTCGCACCACTTTTTTGACACGGCCTCTTGCACAGCCATGCCGCCACCGATGGTGATCTTCAGTGAGCTGAAATCCAGATCGGCGAAGCCCGGCGTATTTAGCAGGCCGGCGAACAATGTGTTAACGCCGGTGAAGTAGTCGAACTTGTGCCTGGATAGTTCTTTCACGAATCCGGGCATGTCACGGGGATTCGTGATCAGTACATTTTCACCGCCATCGACCATGATCGACAGGCAATTACTCTGTAAGGAGAATATGTGATAAAGCGGTAGTGCAGTAATAGCGACAATATTCTCTTTGTCACCGAGAGAGTCGCCAATCCACGCCAGGCCCTGGTGAACGTTCGACACCATGTTGCGATGACTGAGCATGGCACCCTTGGAAAGACCGGTTGTGCCACCGGTGTATTGCAGAAACGCGAGGTCGGCAAAACCAAGCTCGACATGGGAGACCGGTTTCTTGCTGCCTTCGTTGAGTGCCTTGCTAAACGTCACGCTGCCCGGCAACGAATAAGCAGGAACGGCTTTCTTGATATGCTTGAGCGCGAAGTTGACCAGCAGATTCTTTGGAAACTTCAGCATGTCGCCAACCTGCGTGGTGACCACATGGTCCACTGTCGTGTCAGCAATGACCTCCTCGAGTGTACACGCGAAATTATCGAGTACCACGATGCAACGAGCACCGGAGTCCGATAACTGGTGTTTGAGTTCGCGCGCCGTGTAAAGTGGATTGACGTTTACCGCGACAAGGCCGGCTCGAAAAATGCCACTTAAGACCACCGGGTATTGCAGAATATTCGGCAGCATGATCGCGACGCGTTCGCCTTTTACGAGTCCGAGCGTGTTCTGCAGATAGCTTGCGAATTGCATGGACAGTCGATCAAGGTCGCGATAGGTGATCGTTGTTCCCATGTTGGTATAGCACGGGCGATCCGCATACTCCTTGAAAGAGTGTTCGATGAGTTCCCGTAACGACTTGAATTCCGGTGTTGGCAATTCTTCGGGAATTCCGTCGGCGTAGGATGCAAGCCATATCTTGTCCAAGAGTGTGTTCCCCTTTACGTTTTCTTGTCGCTTAGTCTTCGAGTCTGTCGGATAGCGCCTTGGATACTACAGGCCAGGCGTTATCCAGCAGGATCGACTGGGCTTTTGCATTCGGGTGAATGCCATCGGCCTGCATCAAGTCCTCGTCAAGTGCGATGCCGGCCATAAAAAACTCAATCCACGGTATCCGAAGCTGTTCGGCTAGATCACGATACACGGCTTCAAATGCGGTTGTATAACGTGGACCGTAGTTAGTCGGAATACGAATTCCGAGCATAATCACAGACGCGCCGCTCGCCTGGCTGGTTTCGATGATGTTTCTGAGGTTGTCCTTCATCCTGTCCGGCGGGATGCCCCGCAGACCGTCGTTGCCGCCAAGTTCGAGAATTACGAGTTCGGGGTTGAAGTTTTCAAGTGCTGCCGCAATGCGAGAAGCGCCGCCCTCAGTGGTGTCACCACTAATACTGGCGTTCACGACCCGATATTCGTACCCTTGTGACTGCAGTTTGCTTTGCAACAAGGCAGTCCAGGACTGGTCTATCTCAATGCCGTATCCTGCACTCAGGCTGTCACCTATAACCAGCACTGTCTTCGGCGGCGTGGCAGATGCCGCTCCAACAGACAGAAATAACAAAAGGCCCGCCAATAATCGCATGTCCAGCCAATCCAGTATCGAAGCAGTACTCGTTGCCGAGAATGTAAGCAAGAAGGTTATCAGCCCGGAGGGTGGTCTGACTATTCTTTCGGATGTCAGCTTTACAATATCCGCCGGTGAGTCCGTGGCCATCACGGGTGCCTCGGGTGCCGGCAAATCGACGTTATTGGCGTTGCTGGCAGGGCTTGACCAGCCATCCGAGGGCAGGGTCTCACTCAACGGACACGATCTTACAGCGTTGGACGAAGATGGAAGGGCCGCCATCCGGGCGGCGAGCGTGGGTTTTGTCTTTCAGTCATTCCACCTGGTGCCGTCTTTGAACGCACTGGAGAACGTCATGTTGCCGTTGGAACTCAGTGGCAGCGATAACCCTCGCGCGACTGCCCTGACAATCATTGATCAGGTTGGTTTGTCAGAGCGCTGGAGCCATTACCCGGCACAGCTATCCGGCGGTGAAAAGCAGCGAGTGGCTATCGCAAGGGCATTTGCGACGCAACCGGCGGTGTTGTTCGCGGACGAGCCGACCGGCAACCTGGATAGTCGAACCGGCGGACTGGTTATGGATCTCATGTTCGAGCTCAACCGAAAATCATCAACGACGCTGGTACTGGTGACGCATGACGAATCCCTGGCAAAGCGTTGTGATCGCAAGATCGAACTGGATGCGGGCCGGCTGGTCGCCGATAGTAAGGTGGCCGCATGAAAGCCCTCGTATTTGCGCTACGAAGTTTTGCAAGGGAGTTGCGTTCAGGCGAGGTGATCGTGCTTTTGTCCGCGGTTGCTTTGGCAGTGGCCGCACTGACAGCCGTGGGTTTCCTGACTGACAGGATCGGCAAGGCAGTCGCCAGGCAGGCGAACGAAGTGCTGGCTGCGGACCTGCGCCTGCGATCTCCCGACCCGGTGCCGTCGCAGTGGCGAGAGGCTGCTGAGCGGTTTGGTTTGAGAACGGCGGAGACGAGAACCTTCCCAAGTGTCGTTTATGCAGGCGATGACAGTTCGCTTGCCACCATCAAGGCAGTCAATGAAACCTACCCGTTGCGCGGCAGCGTACGAATTGCCGACCGGATGTTCGGTGAACAGCGCGAAGTTGATCATATTCCCGCCGCAGGAACAGTCTGGACCGATGGTGCCCTGATGGCACGGCTTGGTGTGAGCGTAGGCGATACCATCGAGGTCGGCGAGGCTGAATTGCGAATCGGCGCAGTCCTGACGTACCGTCCTGACCAGTCGATTGGGTTTGCCTCTCTCGCACCGTCTGTCCTTGTAAACATGGCAGATCTGCCCGCAACTGCATTAATCAACGAAGGCAGCCGGGTCGGATATGCGTTGCTCGTTGCGGGCGATGAGGGGGCGGTCGACGATTTTTATGACGAGGTTGAAGACCAGTTGCCGGACTCGGTGCGAGTACGCAATCGGGAGGACAGCAACGAGCGTGCAACGAACGCGTCGGACCGGGCACAGCGATTTTTGTCCCTCACTGCCGTTATCGCTGTCCTGTTGAGTGCGGTAGCGATCGCCATGTCTGCGAGACGGTTCGCTCACCGGCGTATGGACGCGGTTGCACTGATGAAAAGCCTGGGTGCGAGTCAGCGATTCGTCATCACGGCATCGTCATTTCAGCTGTTGGCGCTCGGAATCGTCGGGATTGTCGTCGGCACGATCGTTGGTTTCGCGGCCGAGCGCGTACTGACGGCGATGCTGGCCGACCTGATAGCCAACGACTTGCCGCCCCCGGGGCTCGGTCCGGTTCGCCTTGCCACCGGCAGCGCATTGGTGTTGCTCGCCGGGTTTGCTTTGCCGTCGTTGATACAACTTCGCAATACGCCACCACTGCGGGTTCTGCGCCACGATGAGATGCCGCCGCCGCCATCGCGACTGCTTATTGCCGGAACCTCGCTGTTGGCAGTTGCTGCTTTGCTTTATGGCGCCATTGGGGATGCGCGCATGCTGATTATTGTGCTTGGCGGCATGCTAGCGGTTTCACTTGTTCTGTATGCTGCCGGGCGATTGCTTGTGGCAACTCTCGGTCATTTTCGTGGCGGTGTTGGCGTCGCCTGGCGGTACGGTCTTGCGAATATTTCGCGTCGCGGCCGCGACAGCGCGGTGCAGGTGGTTGCATTTGGCTTAGGCCTCACCGTGTTGCTGTTGCTGACTTTCGTGCGCACGGATCTGCTTGCGGGCTGGCGACAAACGCTGGACGAAAACGCACCCAACCATTTTCTTATCAATGTTCAGCCACATGAACGCGTCTCCATTGCCGATATTTTCGAGCGCAATGGCATCCCGGCACCGGATTTCGTGCCCCTGGTGCGTGCCCGCATGACGACGATAAACGGGGAAGACGTCAAAACCCGCAAATATCCGGTTAAGGACGGCGAGTGGATGGCGAATCGGGAGGCGAACCTGTCCTGGGCTTCTGCAATCAGTGACAGCAACGAAGTTGTCGCAGGAGAGTGGTGGCCGCCGGATTATGAGGGCGAACCGCTGGTGTCAGTTGAGGAAGAGGCTGCGATGGAGCTTGGTGTTGAGCTCGGCGATCACCTCACCTTCCTCATCGCAGGGCAGGAAATCAAGCTGACGATAGCAAGCTTTCGAAAGGTGAACTGGGATTCGTTCAAGCCAAATTTTTTCATGGTGTTGTCGCCAGGCACAATTGAGCAATACCCAGCCACGTTTGTTGCAAGTTTGAAAATCGGAGATGACCAAAGCGACACCTTACTGCAGCTCGTCCGCGCACATCCGAGTGTATCGGTTATCGATCTGGATGCGATTCTCCAGCAAGTAAAAGGGATCATCGACAAGGCGACACTTGCGGTACAGGCGGTATTCCTGTTTACCCTTGCTGCCGGTATAGCGGTGTTGTTTGCAGCAGTGCAATCGACTATTGATGAACGCCGCTTTGAAAGCGCCTTGCTGCGCGCGCTTGGCGCCAGGCGAAAGACAGTATTGTCAGGTGTGTTGACGGAATTCGCAGCGCTCGGTTTCCTTTCGGGATTGCTTGCAGCTACCGGCGCGTCGATCCTGGCAGCACTGATCTCGGTTTCTGTTTTCGACCTTGAATACAGTTTTAGCCCGATGATCTGGATCTCGGGATTGACAGGAGGCACCGTTCTCGTGTGTCTGAGTGGTTACATCGCGGCGCGAGGCGCGATAAATGCACCGCCCGTTGAAGTATTGCGGTCTGCCTGAGTCGTGTCGAACGAAGAGACCAAGTTATCCTGCGGCATCGTTATTGCCAGGCAAAACGGTGACGAGTGGCTGACATTGTTGCTTCGTGCGTACCATAAGTGGGACTTTCCCAAGGGGATTTGCGAGGACGGGGAGCACCCGTTGGACGCCGCCAGGCGCGAGGTCGAAGAAGAGTCGGGAATCGTTGAATTGCTATTCGACTGGGGTGATCGCTGCATCGAAACCGGCCCATATAACAAAGGTAAGGTGGCGCGCTATTATCTGGCGCGAACCAGCCAGGAAAAGGTCGAGATGGGCATCTCACCGGAGCTTGGCAGGCCCGAACACAGTGAATATCGATGGGTAACTTTTGACGAGGCCTATGACCTGACTGCTCCTCGTGTCAGGGAAGTAGTCGTGTGGGCCAGGCAATTTATTGGCACCTGACCGGTTATTCCAAACCGCGGCGTGCAGTGTAGGAGCGGGTACCACCCGCGATAAAACCCGGCACTAAACAACACGATTTCGCCGCTCTCCGCCAACAAAGGCCGCGTAATTGGCAGCAAGCTCGTCAATCGCTGCCTGCCTGGCTTCGCGGGTTGCCCAGGCGATGTGCGGGGTGATGATCAGATTGTCACCGGTGTAGTCGAGCAGGGGGTCGCCGTCCACTGGTGGCTCCTGTGCCAGCACATCGATTGCGGCGGCGCCTATGACGCCATTGCCTAAAGCAGATGCCAGTGCGGCAGAGTCCACCAGTCCACCTCTTGCGGTATTGATCAGGATGGCGTCGGGCTTCATGCGCTCCAATGCAGCCGCGTCAATCAGGTGATGCGTATTTTCGTTCAAGGGACAATGCAGCGTCAGCGCATCGGCGTCGCGTAAAACGTCTTCGAAATCGAGTCGGTCATCATCCGGTCTTGCGGCGGCGCCGCGTCTTCGTGCGACAATCACGTTCATGCCAATATGCCGCGCCAGTTTGGCGACCCCTTTTCCCAGTTCTCCGTAACCGACGATGCCCAGCGTCATGGCGGAAATTTGCCTCACCGGATAGTCGAGCTTGCAAAAATTTTCTGCTTCCGCCCACTCGCCGGCCATCACCAGTTTGTGAAACGGGTGAATGCTATGGGCGAGGTTGAGCAGTGTAGCAAACACATGTTCGACAACGGACTGAGTGCAATAGCCCACGAGGTTGCACACAGCAATGCCCTGATCTCTCGCGTACTCAAGGTCGACATTGTCGGTTCCGGTCGCTGTAAGACCAATGAATTTCAGCACGGCGGCAGACTTCAGGGTGTCTGCGTCAAGCCGTACCTTGTTGCAAAAGACGACTTCAGCATCATGGATACGCTCGGCACGTTCACCGGGGAGCGTATTATCGAAAACTTCGAGCCCCGGCAGCAGTTCGTCGAGAGATAACAGGTTGAGATTGCCTGTTCCCATAGTGGCATAGTCAAGAAAAACAGACTTCATAAACAGATCAGGTATTCTATATTCAGGGGTCACGACCATGACTGATGAATTCTGGAAACGCAAATCACTGAACGACATGTCGCGGGATGAATGGGAGTCCTTATGTGACGGTTGTGCGCTCTGTTGCCTGCAGAAATTGCAGGACGAGGATTCCGGTGACGTCTACTTCACGGATATCGCGTGCAAATTACTGGACGTCGACGCTTGCCGATGCACTAATTATGCTGCGCGGGCGCAGTTGGTATCGAGCTGCCTGGTACTGAGTGTGAATGAGCCCGAGGCTTTTGGCTGGCTTCCCGGAAGTTGCGCATACCGGCGCCTGTCGGAAGGCAAAGAGCTGCCAGCGTGGCATCCCCTGGTTACCGGCGATCCGGATTCCGTTCACGATGCTGGTATCTCTGCCAGGGGTAAGGCTGTCTCGGAGCTGGAAAAAACGGAACACCGCGTGCTTCGCAGGCTGGAAGATTAGTCGCCTAGCCGGTATTTTGCAGCCCCTGCGCGATGCCATTGACCGACGCCAGCAAGACATCAAACAACTGTCCATCCTCGCGACCACCTTCACGCCAGCGACCCAGCCACTCGACTTGTAGAAGACTCATTGGATCCACGTAGGGGTTGCGCAACATGATCGCACGTTGCAGCGTGGAATCGCCTGACAGCAGGGCGTCATGATCCGAGCACTTCAACAGAAAATCGAGTGTCAGATCGAACTCTTCCCTGATGGTGGGCCAGAACTGCTCGTGTAAATCGCCGGAAAGCTTTGAATACAATTCGGCAATACCCATATCCGCTTTCGCCAGGACCATTTCCGCATCTGCGGTCAATGCACGCATGAAATACCATTCGCGAAACATGTCGCAAAAGCTCTCATCCTTGAATTCGTCGGCTGCAGCCTGCAGGCCACTGCCGAGACCGAACCAGCCCGGAAGTACCGAGCGACACTGCGTCCAGGCAAATACCCAGGGAATTGCACGAAGATTATTGACACCCTCGCCACTTCGCCGCGACGGTGGCCGTGAACCGATCCGCATGCGCTCGATCAGATCGATTGGCGTTGCCCGCCGAAAATATTCATAGAAATCCGGATTGTCGAAAATGAGTTCACGATACCTGGCCCGACTGACATCAGCGACGACGTCCATCATCGAGTGCCACTCGGGCATGTCATTTCCGCGGTGCTGCGGCATTGCTGTTGCAAGAGCGACCGAGCCCGTCGCCTGTTCCAGCGTTCTTAACGCAATACCACGAAGTCCGTATTTTTCATTAATGATCTCGCCTTGCTCGGTGACCCTCAGGCGTCCGTTGACAGTACCCGGGGGAGCCCCGAGGACGGCAGCATGGGTCTTGCCGCCACCCCGGCTAATCGTGCCACCGCGGCCATGGAACAAATTTAACTCGGCGCCGGCCGATGAAACTGAGTCCGCAAGTTCGACCTGGGCGTTTTGCAATGCCCAGCGGGCTGCGGCGATGCCCGAGTCTTTGTTGCTGTCCGAATAACCGATCATTACGGTCTGGCGGCAGCCCCGTTGCTTCAGGTGGGACTGGTAAAGCGGATCAGAAAGTAACGCACCAAGAATTTGCGGGCCATTCTTAAGATCGTCGACCGTCTCCAGGAGAGGTGCGATATCCAGTGGTACCTCGTCCCGGCGATTGTGAAGCTCGCTCCAGTTCGCAAGCAACATGACAGAAAGAATGTCGTCCGCTCCCTGCGTCATGCTCACGATAAATGGTCCGATCGCCTTCTTGCCGTATTTCCGGCGACAGAACGCGATGGCCTGAAATACGCCCAGTGTTTTTCGAACAGCGACACTCTGGTCTTGCGGCGCCGAGTCCCTGGACCGGATGGCCTCGACTATTCGAGCCAGTCGATCCTCAGCGCTCCATTCAAGCCAGTCGTCGATACCAAGACACTCGCCGATGACTTTCCGGTGCACCATCGCATCCTGGCGCACATCGAGCGTGACCAGGTGAAAGCCGAAAGTCGAGATCCGCCTGAGCAGTCGCCGTACCGCGAATAGGCCAGCGTGCTGACCTTTGTTCGACTCAAGACTGCTGGCTATCAGCTTGATATCAGCTTCGAACTGTTTCGCGTTCTCATAAGGATAGGCGGCGTCGTCATAAGTTGCCTGCAGGCGCTGTTGAATCAGCCGCAACAATACCCGGTAAGGCATTTCCCTGTGCCGTGCCGGAACTGCATGATAAGCGTTCTGAAAGGCATTCCGGTACTCAGTAATCTTTTCCGTAATAGCGGAATCTATGTTAATGCGGTCGCTCGATTGGCTGAGTTTTCCGGCAAGCGACGCACACTCTTTGTAATATAGATCGAGAATCAGGGATCGTTGACGCGCGAGCGTCGAGCGTATGGTCTTGGCATTGACGTTGGGGTTGCCGTCCATATCGCCGCCAACCCAGGATGCAAACTCCACAATTCGGGGAACCGATAATGACGCCGCCTCATCGCCATAGATACGCAACGCGGCATTCTCAATATCTTCGTAAAAGGGCGGCATGGCCCGATACAAAACATCGGTAATAAAAAACAATACATGCTCAAGTTCGTCCGCAACGGTCATTTGCTCGGACGGATGCTCATCCGTTTGCCAGCCCGTCGTAACCTCGAGTTTTATGTTTTGAATGCAGGCGCTCGTTTCCTGAGCGGTCATTGTGGGATTCAACATATCGACAAGGCGGCGGACGATGCGTTGTTCTTTGCGTAATATGGTGCGTCGGGTTGGCTCGGTTGGGTGAGCGGTGAACACCGGTACCACATGAAGGCGGTCCAGCAAATCCTGCAGACCATCAAGGTCAAGTCCAGACGCCTTTAGGCGCGTAAGTGTTTCTTCCAGTCCACCGGGCTGATACTGGCCTTCTTCCTGAAGGTACTCGCGCCTTCTGCGGATACGATGAACTTTCTCCGCCGTGTTCACCATTTGGAAGTAAGTTGAAAAAGCGCGAATCACCTCCATCGCGAGCGGCAGATCCATATCGCGAATCAGGTCTTCCAGGTTCTCACCTGGCAGCTCGTTACCTTCGCGGCGTCGAATTGCCCTGAGCCGCGCATTCTCGACGACCTCGAATAATTCTTCGCCGCCCTGTTCTTTAAGGAGTTCACCGATGAGCGTGCCGAGCATGCGCACGTCATCGCGCAGCGCCCGATCCTTGTGCTCGAAAGTAATGTCCTGACGGCGGAGTGATATTGGCATGGTCTAATTGAACGGTAAATTCTTAGTCACGGAAGTTTTCATACTGCAATGGCAAATCAACATCTTCATCCTTGAGCATGCTTATGATCGCCTGAAGGTCGTCTCGCTTCTTTCCCGATACGCGCAATTTATCACCTTGAATTGCTGCTTGTACCTTAATTTTAGTTGATTTGATTTTCTTTACCATATCCCGCGCCAGCGGCGTATCGATGCCCCGCCGAAGGACAATTTTTTGTCGCGCCTCACTTCCGGAAAACTCGGGCTCCTCTTCCTTTATGCAGCCAACATCAATACTCCGTTTGGCGAGCTTCTGTCGCAAGATATCGAGCATCTGCTTTAGCTGGAAATCGGTCTGTGTGGTCATCGAAATCACCTGCCCGTCGAGTGAGTATTTCGACCCGGTACCTTTGAAATCAAATCGCGTATTGACTTCACGATTTGCCTGATCGACGGCATTTCTGGCTTCGTGTGAGTCGAAATCGCTCACCACATCAAAAGATGGCATGGGGTTCTCCTGTCAGGCGCGGGGCGACAATAGCAAAAACAACATATGCTGCCCAGTTACTGGGCTGGTCGCACAGGCTGCGGCACGGCAAAATCAGCAAAAGTCCACGGAAGGGCGGAAATGCTGCATAGAAATAACGTACCTTTGCCGGTTGTGCAGAGCGCGGTTGATTCGCCAGGCGTCTCGATGGCGGTCGCAGTGCAGCCCCTGCTGCAGTCGAAACCATCGCTACAGCAGCTCGCGGCTGCCGTGCGCCGGCACGTACTGCAAAAGACGTCAGTCACCCTGGCGCTGTCCGAACTCGGTGATTCGGATGAGGCGGTTCAGGCACTGGAGACGATCTGCCGTCGCTTGCGCGATGCTGGTGTACCGGCCAGCTCGTTAATCGGAATGTGCCTGAATGCACCATCGACCCCGCTGCGGGCATACGCGTTCATAACACGGAGCTGGTTTGGTAACGGGCCGCGCTATGTGATTCCGGGTGTATCCCAGATGCAGCACCCACCTGGGGACAACGGGGACTCACGATACTGGGAGTACCTGTGGCGCCATCGTGGCACTCGCTGGGCGGTTCTGCCTGCCTACGGTGACAGCGTTTCAACGCCATGCCCCCTGCTTGCGGATGAAAACGCCAATGCCGTGTTGCCGACCTTCGGGATCCAGGCACCGTGCGGTTCCGCGTGGTTGCCGCTGCGCTTGCATTTGCCACAGTTCGCAGATGGTAATGGCCGCGTCGACATGCAGGTGCTGACAAGTGCGCTTATCGCCTGCGTCGACTCGGGTGAACGCCTGATCGATCTGCAAGCCTGGCCCACCAGTTGCATGCAACGTGATGCCCGCGCGAACAGGCGCATCGCCATACAGATCACCGGTATTGGGGACCTGGTAAGAAAGCGAAACGGCAACCCGTCGGACCTCACTTTGTTGCAGTCACTCAGCGAGCTCATGGAGCACGTGCGCGCAACTGTGTGGAATCGATCCGCGGAACTCGCACGTGGTGCGGACCTGCTTCCAGCGATTGCCCGGCATGAGCCCGCCCTGGCCGTGTCAGATGGGCAACACAACAGGCACTGGGCTGCGCGATGGCATGCGGCGGTCGAGAGATGCGCCGTGCGGCATCGCAATCTTCTGGTCATCTCACCTTATGCCGTTCTACCAGCCGCCG